>Ga0123354_10007023_pt1 | contig 16844 bp, 10 predicted proteins | sample TergutLab28metaG_2_FD_97872 | JGI IMG/M metagenome (GOLD analysis project Ga0123354, IMG submission 97872) | Labiotermes labralis P4 segment gut microbial communities from Petit-Saut dam, French Guiana - Lab288 P4 | ecosystem: Host-associated > Arthropoda: Insects > Digestive system > Gut ...
TGAGTGGACCCCGTTCCAGACCCACTACTACTCAGAAAATCTGGTAGCGCCGGGGATCGAACCCGGGACCTCTGTATCTGTAGCCAGAAACTCTGACCACTAGACCACAGAGGCGGTCATTAGGCTAAACCTACTTGAAAGAAATAGGCATAGATGGAAAGGTAATTATGAGGTTGGTCTCAGAGAAGTGGGGTGAGAGATCATGGAATTGTCCTGATTTAATGAGAATAGGATTAAATAAGCACAGTAATAGATTTTCGGCTTTCACAATTTATACTTTATGTCCATTCATCAAGAAAGATGTCCTGTCGAAGAGACCTCTAAGCAGATTTCGGTATGCGGAAACCTATTCTTTGTGCACACGTTGTAGGGAGGACATATTGTGCTGCTGAGTCCTCACATTTCATATCAGACTACCATCTGAAAAAGTGCAAATTTCTGGATATTTGATGCGACTCCCTGAATGAGGGACTGACACATCGCAAACACGTAATTTAAAGAATAAAATATCTGTGTTTTCTGCCATACCTACTAAAAAGGTAAAGCATTCATGTGTTTGGAAGGTTTCAGTTCATTTCAGGATGGTGACATGCAACACAATAGCTGCATGGAACATTCGTTTCTCATTTTAATACACAAATATAGGAGTAATCTGTATTTTACATTTTAGTATGTATTTTAAACCTCAAATTTTAAAACTTACTGCTTTACATTTTCATTGGTTCTTAAGATTTTTAATATATCCTTCGTAATATACCTCCCTCAGGATGGCCAAAAGTTTGGCCGAAACATGTAGCGGGCATACTACGTTCATGATATAATATGAAATACTCTTATGTTTAACTGAATTTGTTGGTTTCAACACCTCATCGATGAGCTTAATTCAAGTTCCTGATTTTTTTTTTCTTAATTTAATTTAATAACTGTCCAACAAGATGCGACTTATTCAGTTTATTACATTTATGTACGAGCTCTTGATGATGGGTGTCAACACCCGAAACATGTAGAGCTGCCTACAGAAATGTAATAAACTGAATAAAGTCGCATCTTGTTGGACAGTTATTAAATTCGATTCATGATGCACGGACTCACGTATATAAAATTTATATATATATATATATATTGTTTTAATCTGGTCTTGGCGAGTTTATTGAATGTATTGACTCGGAGTGTTTTATGATTTGCTGGCCGTGCGTCCTGGTACAACTCTGGGTAAATGACCAACTTGATTTTATGGATATTGGACCGTGCATCATTGTGATAGTTGAAGAATAAGAGACCAACTTGATGTCACTTGCTATTTTATTTCACTTCTTATGTGTTCAACATGTTTCGGACATTAATATATCCATCATCAGGAGCTTGCGACTTTTCTATTTTATCACCACATTGGTCGTGTGTTCTTGTTTCGATGTGTGTTGGAGTTTCGGTGTGGCTGGGTTGGGGTTGTATCCGTGTAGCAGGCTGAAGCCTTCACTTTTTCTATGCTCAACATGTTTCGGACATTAATACACCCATCACCAGGAGCCTGCGACTTTTCTATTGTATCACACACATCGAAACAAGAACATACGACCAATGTGGTGATATAATAGAAAAATTGCAGGCTCCTGATGATGGACGTATTAATGTCCGAAACATGTTGAGCATAGAAGAAGTGAAATACAACTTAATAAGTAGTGACATCAAGTTGGTCTCTTATTCTTCAACGACCAACCTGATGCACAATTACGTTATATAATACGTTGATTATTACAATCCTCAACATGTTTTGAGCAAATCTCTACTCATCACCAGGAGGTCAAAATGTATTGATACAACATCTGGTACAGTATTCTCTGTAAGTGACCGTCTGGTGTCCAGGTTGAGAAGGAACTTCTCAACCTGGAATGAATAAGTAAATATAAGAAACAAAGAACTGTGCGTCAAGTTGATTACTTATACAAAGATTGTAATAAGATGGACGGTCAACGGAACATAAAAAATAAAGAATGTTTGTAGGTCTTATAAAAATCCGTTTGTTCAAATATTTTTAAAAGACACCAACAAATAACAACTGCATGGAAGGAAATATAAAAAGAGATTATACTCGCGGGATGATTTCTAACATTCGTTTCGGCATATTCAGTCTTCACGACCGCTGGCCAGAGAATGGACGATTCAGACACATAAGAACAAAATTTTCCTCTTCGTTTGTCAGATTGTGAAACCTGGTCTTTCATATTAAAAGAATAAACATAGTAAGAGGGTGTTCGAGAGTAGTGTGCTGCAGAAGGTAATAGGACATTAGAGATTAAAAGTAATAGGAGGTTGGACGAAACTGCGTGAAGATTTTTTTAAACTTCACGCGTTCATGGTTATTGAGACGATCAAACAAAGACGTAAAGATTTGTGGAACATGTGGTAAACTTATGAGAGAAGATAAATGAACGCATAATTTTTGTTGGAATGCCTGAAAATAGCCCTGTAAAATGGAGTTATCTTACGAGAAGAATGTGGAAGAATTTGGAATGAATGCTTTCAGACCACATTAGGTACCTGTCGTGGGTTCTCGTAGAGACGGTAATGCAAATTCACTTTCAACAAAGTGCAGAAATTTCTTGACCTGCTTTATGACTCGCGTCAATTGAAATACTCGGTTACTTAGTTAATTTATTTATCACAAAATGCGAGTCTTCTTCCAGCATGTGTAATGCAGACAGAAAGCTGCAATATAACACGTGTCAGAATAACAGTGGCTTGGGTAAAATCATTAGCTTGTGCGGTGGGCAGGCTGAGCCATTCATTGCGTTAATTGGGAGTAATGGAGGCTCTCTGACGAGATTAAGAACAAAGCTTGTATCCATCGCAAGATTCATGGGTGTTCTATTAACCTTTAGACGCCTAACGTCAACTATAGTTGACGTACCGCACCGCTAACCTCCAAAGTTGCATTTTATATATTTATTCAACAAATATTAGGTACCGAATATTTTAAACATGGTACATACTCTCCGTTTTTTTCTCTTCAAAATGCAGTTTGTCTCATAATTCTAACGTATTTGGTTCTTGTATTATTCACATTTTATATACAGGGTGTACTAAAATTTAAAAAAATAATTCCGGCGCTAAAAGGTTAAGAAAATTGGCCTTATACCACGTGTAAGAAGCATTAGTCTGTCAAGCTGAGCTTCAACTTACTTAAGAAGAAAGGGTGATTGCACTCTTACATAGCTGACGGTATTGTGTTTCATCATTAACAAACAAATTAAATTTTTTTCTTTGGGGAGTTTACGGTAGAGAGCGAAAGAAACCTGAAGTTAATAAGTGACTGTGGTACATATATAAGGGGACAAAGCGAAATAAAGAATACCTAGCTATTTATCAGAGCTGACATCACGCAATGTGGCACTGTACTCCCGTGGGCACCGGACAGCAGTCGACGGCAATCTCTCCGTTTATCTGGGTGTGATTGATGAAACTTTCTGCCTCTCATTTGTTACTGGAGCTACAGGTGGACGGGCTGAATGTTGCAGTCATTTCCTGCTCCATTTCCGTTTGTGTCACCCTGAGAAAATTCCAGTGTAGCATAACTTAGCAATTGTTCACCGTCATTGAGCTGGACTCTCACGTTGTGAGTATTTAGGGCTAATGTGATGTAGACTTCTTCGACAATATTGAAGAAGCGTACCACTGAAACGGTAAAAGAGAGGAGTTTTGCTGAATGCGAATATCGGAGCAATGAGTGGGGCTCAAATGCTGCCTCTCAACAGTCTTCATTTTGCTCTCACATATTCTTCTTTGGTGTATTTTCATCGTATCTGATAGTGTATTTGGTTTTACAGTAAAGAATATTTGGCATTAAATCCTTGAAATGGGCGGTCTCTATTTCTTTCGTGTATCAGAAAAGAATGTATCGAAGCATAGCTATTATTTTGGAGTTACTTAGCAAAAATGTCAGTGGGTTTCTGGGTACATGTAAAATAGATGAACACGGATGTTATTTTTTGTATATTCACATTAGTTGTCCAGTCCTGCTCTATCTGTCCCTGCACACTTTATTTTTTCCTACCTCTCCTTTTCCCAGCTTTCTGCCGCGGAAGAACACAAATAATAATTTTATCATATCCTGAAGGATCCACGTGTATGAAAACAAAAAAACACAACGTGAATTGGACTGTTTCCATCCCGTTGTTTACCTGTACCAAATTTATTGTAATGAACCGTCTTTACACAACATACAAATAACAGTTGCAAATCTACAACTGGTTAATTAAGCGACATGTTTCGGCCATCATCAGGCTTACAAAAGATGGTGTTAATTAGGTACATTCGTTCGCTATACCGATGGGATCCCATGGTTTATATTGGTCTTATACATTTTTAAAAATTATTTACTATTGATTAAAAAGGACATAATACAATAAAATTTAAATGTTATGTAATTTTAATATCCTATCAGGTTTGGACGTAAGTTATGCGGTCGACTGTGGATAAACTTGATTGCCTGGTTGTATAAGGGGTAGTCGAGGCGATCATTCGTAATGTTTTCAGTGGGGCTTAGTTGTTTCCTGGGTTCGTATGAAATTGTACACTTATGTTGTGTGCAGTTTATATGTAGTCCACTTTTGACGTAGTTGACGACCTGTATTATTAGGTTACACTTGTTTAACCAGCGCGTGCACTGTTTTCCATCGGGGTGGAAATTCCCGTTGTGTAATATATATGGCTTTAAAAATTCACAGTTATCTCTGTAGTTGGATTCGGATGACCACGTACCGGTATTGTGTAGCGCACAAGTCGCTTGTAGGAATTCTTGTGAAATTTCGTAATGTGGCTATTGCCTCCGTATGTTGTACATGGGACAGTTTTTGTGGCCAATGTAAACCATGGGATCCCATCGGTATAGCGAACGAATGTACCTTAATTAGCACCATCTCTTTGTAAGCCTGATGATGGCTGAACAAGGCCGAAACATGTCGCTTAATTAACCAGTTGTAGATTTGCAACTGTTATTTGTATGTTGTGTAAAGACAGTTCAAGTTAATCAAATTTAAAAAACACAACGGGTCGTTCGTGGTTCACGTAGTTAACTCCCGTACTGCAAATTGCCGAACACAAATTCCCGTTATATTTCGAGATATATTTGGAATTTTTCGCGCTAATTCAAATCTTTATTCATTTATTCCACAATTTCCCGTGGAAGCCACAGAAATGTTCCGCAGAACTGTCAGAGGGTAGCACTGTTCTTACCCTTTTCCCTAACAGACAGGATCTCTCAGTCGGTACAGTAACTAGTCTATGGGCTGGACGATCAGTGAGTACAACTTTGACTCCTAGTAGGGGTAGAAGACTTTTTCTTATCTTCAAAACATCCAGCGTGTCTCCGGATCACACCCAGCCTCTTATGTGGTGCATTGCGGGTTGTTTCTCCTGGAGGTAAAAGTGCCAGGCCGTGATGTTCCCACTTCTATGCAGTGTTGAGGTGAAGAATGAGTGAAGCTTTATCTCTACTCTCCCATCTCCCATCATGGCCTGCATTGGGACAATATTTTTACTGTCCTCCCTCTCTTCTTGCATGACGTCACAAGCACGACTGTGTGCATGATTCGATTGCCTTAGGAGAGAGAGACAGAGATTTAGTGTGTCACATTTGTTGTCCATAGCATGGAAAATGTTGATTGAACTGCTTGGAGGAAGGCCGAGAGAGTGTTTCGATCTGTTCCCGTTATCAAATATTAAGGGCAATGGTGTTCTCTGCAAATACAATGGCTGTAAAAGCCGCAGGTTAGGCTACTATTATTTATGCATGTGAAAACATAAAATAAATGATATAACAAAGTCTACGTCATATGTCGTTAGCAGAGTAACCCTGCTTGGATCCGCATTCGGATTATTTTTACGAATAATAATAATAATAATAATAATAATAAAATGCAAGGATGATTCTGCATCAGTAAGAACTGTGCTACTGAACACGAACGTGGATTTACCTTGCAGTTCTCCTCCTCACAATGCATATTGTTGTTGTAAAGTCCAATTTAATATTATTCTCCATTCTCGTCTCCAAAACAGCTATTTCTCTCACTACAGTCATGCATGCCTTCATCTTCCTTGTATAAAGATTCTTGCTATTTCTAACCAAATATTAGAAATAAGTAACGCAACAAATAAACATAAAAAATTAAGAACAAAATAAAACTTTAAAAATAAAAGCTATTTCTTGATATTTTGTTATTCGGAACTTACGTTTAATCTTGTTCAGTAGAGCACAGCCGGTATGACGTCACGTAATATTAGCAATTGGCTTCAAAACATAAGGGAATTTTTTTCCATTTCTTAATAACCTTGTCGATCACTGGACTAGTGCTTAGGAAAGAAATGTTTTAGATAAAATCATTTGTCGATAAGTCGCCTTTTTTCACATTTAGGGGATTTATGTTGATGGTGATAGTTTCCAATTTTTGGAGGTTATAATGTACAGCTCAGTGCTTTGATGTCGATGATTCGGAGGAACTTGTAATCCCCATCTTGCGGATAGACCAATTCCTGTTTATGGAATGCCTTAAATATGGGACGATCAAGTTCCTACGATACGTTGGTGTATATTGTCTGAATCGTTTATCGAGATACATACACACATATGAGGAAGACCATCAAGATACAAATTTACTTCATTAACCTTTTAAAGCCTACTTGTTACGTGACGCACCAACAGGTTTAACATTCAACAACTGAACGCTCTGCCCACACTGTATTTATTTGTTTTTTATTTATCTGAGAACAAACAGCGAATTGTGCCACTTACAGCATGAACTGATTGGTTTTTATAACCGAGATTAAAAGTGTTTACTGCGCGGTACGGACTGGGTCTATAAATACAGCGGTCTGCGCTTCGTGTTTAAAGGCTTAATTTATGTCATTTAAATTATCGTCTACATTTTTTGAACAAATAAGTTCATCATCATGAAGTTATTTCTGTACACGCAGCATGCAGTATTTTGCCATGCGTCTATGGGGTATCTAACCGCTAACACGTGTTAGCGGCTAGACACTCCATAGATGCATGAGAAATACCGTATGCTGCGTGTACAGAAATAACTTCCCGATGATTAACTTGTATGTTCGAAATGTGTACAGGATAATGTAATTGTAATAAATTAACCTTTTGACGCCTAATGTCAACTTTAGTGGTCGTACCGCACCGCTAACCTCTAAAGTTGCATTTTATATATTTATTCAACAAATATAGGTACTGAATATTTTAAACATGGTATATATTGTCCGTTTTTTCTCTTAAAAATGCAGTTTGTTTCATAATTCTAACGTATTTGGTTCCTGTATTATTCACATTTTATATACAGGGTGTGCTAAAATTAAAAAAAATAATTCCGGCGCCAAAAGGTTAATGAGATAAAGTTGCATCTTGTTGGTCTTTCTCGCGTATGTGTTGGTGTATATATAATCAGTCTATACGGCGTCATGTCCTATAAGACTGGGAATTTCAACGCCATGTTCCATTTTGTGTTATTTGTGTTACACACGATTCACATGCGGAAAATTACAGAGTGCTAACACAGAATCTTGTTAGGTCAGCAGTTAGTTTATTTAGCAACTACGGACGGACGGTTTGCCTAGTTTAAATAGAAACCCGAACGTAATTATGGCGCTGCAACACTAAATCAACAGCTTTAATGATACGTCCGTCGGAAACAGAGTGTAGGAAAGACAAACTAATTACTTTATTGTAGAGGAAAAACAACGAGACTTCTGTCATTGACTTGCTGAGACGTGAACACATGACTTGGTACTTGTGTTGTGAGTCAGAGTACAGTAACAAGAGACGTGTCTGAAACGGTGTTTCATGGAGTGCTGTCAGAGAATGCAGAACTGCCGACTAAAATTTGTGATTTTTTTGACTCTCGAAAATCTGGTAATGAGAGGAAACATGAATTTTTTTTAAGTAGTAATCGAAGCGATTAATATTTTGTGCTGAGATGATTGCTTACTAAATCAGTTCTGCGTGAACCAGCAAGATTTTTGTCTATGACGCATTTTTGTATGAAGTGTTGTTTTGAAATGTTGTTACCTACCGCCTTGCGGAATGTTGTTTGGGTCGGTACCAGACTGCACTGAGACAGGGCGAGTGTTATTGTGTGGCGTTGCTAATGGCAACAAGTGCAAACAGTATTATGTACTTCACAGGGTAATGACAAAGTTTGGTGTAAGTAACGGGTTTGAAGATGTAGGCGTGAAGAGACTCCACTGGGATTGATAATTAAACATTTCTATGAGCGCTTGAAGATTCTGAGATGAGTTCGGAGGAAGTCTGGTTACATCAGGGTTACTGAAAAATGTATGTTTGTGAAAGAAACAACCGAGCTAGTGAGACTGCGTAAGTTACAATCTGCTGAAATAAAAAATCGATTACTTCATTTCTAAAAGGTTTTCTTACTCTATGTACTCATATTACTTGTTCTGCTAACAATTAAATAATTTAGGTTCTGCTGAAGTGAAACAACATGCTGTATGGACGGCACCTTTTTTTAATAAGTGAAAGATTTTTTTATTGATCAAGTTGTCCCTGCGTTTTATTACATAGGGCTTAAGAAGAACTGCATCGTCTGGCAATTTTGGACTTGCTGTTTTGTGCATGTAAAATCCCCCCCGTGTTGTAGATTCAAGTGCTGTGCTATACGATGCCATGTAGAATAGTGACCAATAACAGACAGTTCGGAGGTTTTGACGTCATCCATCATCAGGGTAGTCCGAGAAGAATCTTAGCAACCACTTCGATATTGATATCCGTTTTACTTTACAGAATATGAGTCAATCCAAAGAGCTAGTATTTTCATTATAAATTTCTCTTCTTGGTTTACCGTCTTGGGTTTAGATTCTTCCAGACATCAACAACAACTTTCCCAACATACGCTGACAACCATACCATCGGTCAGCCTTCTTTTCAGGAAAAACTACAAGACATATTCTTTGTTCATTCTGTTCAGGCAAGTTGACTGTTGTCTAGATTCTAAATGATCATAAGCCTGTTTTTCGAGTAAGGAAAATTTGCCGACAGCATCAAGTCAGTCCATAAATAAACTTAGCCTACTAAAAGCAAACCCGATTTCAAGCGCCATTGTTATTAGCTCTGAGAATTTGTAGTAATAATTAAGTCTGACGTCATGTACAATGTAGTAACGCGGAAAGGCAAAGCAGAAGAAGGAGTTGAACAGAAAGCTGTCAGTTCCATTCTCATATATATTCAACACAATTCTGTACGATTTTTACTGCGTAATTTTTAAACTTTGTCTGAGCTGCGACATCCCAACTGTGGCCTCTGGCCCAAAATAAAAGAAGTTTCACGACTTTTTAGTGAAACCAAACGCGTTGATACGCGGCAGTTACAAATTTACCGAGCATATGGAAACATTTCACCGATGTTAAATTTGTGAAATATTGTACATTTCAAAGTGTTTATTGCAGTAGGTACTGAAAAAATTGTTACACTTCACTGTATTATTCCGTTAGCGAGTATATTTACCCCTGAACAGAGGGCACAATGAAAAATTTTCACGAAGATTTGAAAGAAAACCCCAAGGCTTTTATTTATTTCTCGCCAGCATTTTATGGATATAATGATGTCTCTGCAACTGCTGAGCGCTATTTATTCACCATCGCATAAAGGACGAATGTTCTCTATACAAATGCTCTCATCCCTTTGGAGTTTGTGTGGCACTACACTTGGAGAAGGTATGTTCAGGAAAGTGAAACGAACTCTCTCTTCATTAAAACTAAAAGGGGAACCTTAAGAAGAGTGAGGGCGGTAGGTTCGCCACATTATTAGTGAAACGGTGCGAGAAAACTCTGCACCTCCGATGACGTTTCATTGTATCACTCATTAGCACACACTGCGCAGTTATATTCTAGAGTGGAATTTCTTCGCAACGGTCGTCATTTTCCAGTCAGTTTCGTAAGGAGTTATGGAAAGCTTAACACAGGTTCGAGGGTTGTCACTTCCATTACTATTCAATGAACCTCATTCAAACATTTTAGGTTCAATGAATCTCAGACATATAGAGTAGATATCAATGACGTGGTCAATGAATTTGGATGCTGTTAATTGAAGTGAAACTAATTATTCGTTGATAATGCATTCGAAATAAGAGATGCGAAGGTATTAATGCAGCAAAACTTCTTGCAGTGTTCTCAGAAGTCCGTAGAACCTCAGTGGGAACCATGATTTGTGTGAACAAATGTTCTCTTCCTGGAAAATTAAGAAAAACAAGTTTTTTTTTTTGCAAGATGAAAAATCTGTATCAACAAATAAGAATTCCCACAAAGACTTGAAAGTCAAACATTTACAAGCTTTCAAAAGTAATGTAGTAAAGTAAGAGGGAAATAGCAGACTACTGTAAATAGGCGTATGTTGAATGTGTCAGTGCATTGAAAGGTCTTTGTTTTACACAGGCACAGAGTTATTTACGAATTTCAGCTCAGCCCAAAACTTAAAAAACCGAAAAGCCTAAAAGTATTTAAAAAAAGGAGGGTATGCCTTAAATATCATTAAAAGTAATGAAAGTAATTGTAAATTTTTAAACGGAGTTAGCTCAACTCTTTGCTCTTCTTCCGTGAGATGGTTTATGTTCTTTTTTTTTCCAGAAAGTGCCTGAGGACTACGACCTTAATAACATAATACTGTTAAAACAATTTGTGAAGGAACACAATTTTTATCCTCTTTGCAGTGAATAGCGGCTATGATATTCTAAATTACAAAAAGCACAGATTCCGAATTTGACGTCTTCTGGAACATTGCCCGTTACGGCTAGTAAAACGTTACTGATTATCTTTATCGTTGCACCGTGCATTTTGTAGTTTATTTATAACTGAGTGTTTTAAACTGTAACTTTAGCAAGGAACAAAGTATGCTCCCTGAGGATGATCGTATGATCGAAACATGTAGGAGGGTTTTAAGTGTTTTAGTGTAAATTTTAGATTATTAAAGACTATATATTTGCTTTTGTTGGTGTGTTACTTAAATAAGACGTTACTGACTCTTCGGAGAGTAGTGTCACCATCTTCCGGAACCAGATATTTACTTTTCTTGAACTGCTATACCCTGAAGATGGAGGCATTACGCTCCTCCGAAACACCAGGAACTATTTATCTCTCGACCTGACGTAACATCCCAAGCGACTGAAATTCCTATCAGCACCGCAGTAGGAAACTCCAAATCATAGCAGAGTTTCGGTTTGATGTTTATGATATTACTAGTTTCCTCTGCTGCCCTCGACAGAGGTATGAATAATCAGTGCGTTCAGCGGTAATGAAAGGGGTCGCTGACCTCTGCCCCAAACAGCTGTTTCAGCTGGCCAATTGGCTGTACGCATATAGATTGCCTACTGCATTGCTGAATCTACATGTGGCACTTACAGTGAAGGGGGCATTGCCATTTTGAAGACACCCTCACACCAAGTACGAGTGCTATCGTCGGCGATGTAAGGCCGAGATGTCTGCTAGGGGTGTACCAACGCGTCAGACGATTATGCTGCACGTCTTCAAGGCTGGACTTGATTCTTAACTGAAGAAGTAGACAGTATGTCTTCCCGTAACTTTACATCATTCTGCCATTCTAAATTGGGGCAACGTACTGAAGATAATCACAACGTAGAATTTTTAAATGCGTCTACCATATGCAAAAAATGCGTGTATTAATGTATAGTTTAGGTGAAAATACATAATCACAAGTATTAACGAAGGAACTTACTGCAAAAGTCTTCCGACGCATGACACCCCGTCGCTTGGAAACTTTCTTCTGAAGCGTTGTCAGTGCAAAGAATTTCATCTTTATCAACACCACTGTGAGAAATACAGTTCTAAAAGAAATGTGTGCATTGAAGAGAAAATGTAATTGCTTTCTAGAACGTCCAAAATTGGCGCTGGTGTCCTCTGTTAGAGAGAAGCGCGGTAAGGAAGACAGCAAGCAAAGTTCACTTCCACCTGCGCTGTATACTCAATATCCACTGTTTCTAAATACAGCACAGGGCATTGGTTATGTACTGAAATGCAATTCGAATGTAAAAAATAACATAGGGTATGTAGGTGCAAATTGACAGTAGCCTTCACATGAACCACACATCTAATACTATCTCTCGTAAAATACCGGTAGCGCATGTCAAATACATTTTATTCTGGGGTCTGTATATTGCCTAGTTTATTAGATACGGCCACCATATTATGCTGCAGAGTATAAATCGGCTGATAACATTCCCTGTTTTGCATTTTGCATAACGTCTGTTACCTTTTGTGTACGTTCGGTGCCAGGACTCGACAAATAAAGTCTTCTGTTTTCATATAAAAAATATTGAGAAATTTTATCGCTTCCAGTTTCTATTACAGTAACCACTGAAATGATGATGATGATAATAATAATAATAAGGATAATATTTGTAGACGAAGGAGTTTGAATTTGTAATTTACAAACAAATAATCTCTTAATAGCTTCTAAAGCACATATTTCTTAACAGTTTTTCGAAAGAGTGATGATTTGAAAGGGAAGAGTTTTTAATAGCCATTGAACGGCCTGTTTAGTCTGTTAGTGACTGCCGAATGAGTACGTTTTCAGCTACCCGTCTTATCGTTTGATCGCATATTCCCTCTGAAAACCCACACATTGTACTTACGTGCTCTGTACGGGTCTGAAAACAAACAGCGATTATTTCTCTATAAATCAGTAACTAATTTGTTTTTAGGGCCGTGACCGATTGTGTTGACTGAGTGTTACGAGCTGAACCTTTAACTATAGTCGAGATTAATCGTAGTGTTTTAAACATTAATGTATTTTATGATGAAACATGTTTGGCCTTGGTTCAGACAAGCGGTATAGATTATCACAGTACATGATATATGAGATGCAAATTTTGCTGCTGTCAACCTACAAACAGACACAAAACCTAACGTTGTATTTGTTCTTTGGGAAATATGACGGAATAAATCGTGGAGCTTTTTCCGGAATATGGAAATATTTCTCATGTCCACATGGGCTCATTGGAACTAAATATTACTCGGTCAAATAGTATACCAAAGAACGTTCTTCGCTTGTCTTTTGACAGACTGTGAGAAATTAGAAAAATATTGGGAAGAGAACAGGCAGTTGAAGGTGTAAGGAAGTGTTATAAAATATTAGGGCGTCATGAATATGCATATCCAGACTTAACTTGAAGGCTTACACACAGGGCCAGATCCTAGACACAGGGATTCATAAACGCAAACCGCAACGTTGCCAAACCACACAAAATCATCATAGCGGATTACGTTTTACTTCTTGTTTATGTTTACATACATCGTGGCACCAGTGACTTAGGTTAGGTTAGGTTAGGTTGGTTTAGATTAGATTAGGTTAGGTTAGATTAGGTTAGTTTAAGTTAGGTTAGGTTAGTTTAAGTTAGGTTTCTGTAACCGTTAGCCAGTGTGGACGAGTCTGCGTAAGACGAGAGAAGAAGGTAAAGCAGGCTAGGAGGTATGTATCACGACTACATTTGCATACTCATTTATAAGTAGCGCTTCAATAATTGCATACTAATATATGGAAATATTAGTGAAAAAAGAAATGTAACCAGTTTCGTGTTACGATAAACTTAAACTATACTAAACTCTATTTCTTATGCAGCAACAGTGAATATTTGTGTATGAAGTTAATGTATGTATATTAAAACAGAAATCTATATCATCATCATCTTCTTCTTCTTCTTCTTCTTCTTCTTCTTCTTTCCAGTATTACGCCTTTTGGCATGTTACAGCCTTCTGCCATCTGTTTGGAAGTCTCGCTCTTGACCGTCTTCCCACAGTACGTAGTGAAGTAATTGTCTTGGCAATCTGGAACATTCTACTTACTTTACATGGCCGCAGGCGATTTCTTGTGTATTGTTGTAAGTAAGAAATCTATACTGTAGACATAAATATTCTTATAGTTCGCATGACTTCAGGTCTGATTTGTCTGTTGTATTAAGGGTGGAAAAACTTTTCAAGTGCTCGAAGTTTTTAATATCTTCCGGGAAATTATCCGGCGTTTGTTCTTTATAACAGGGTTATAAATTAACATAGACGAAATTAAAATTTAAAGGAAAATGTGGGCGAAAACTCTGGAATTGTTACTGTATACGTAATTCCCCAAATTTTTCATAACAGGCCTGGAAATGCTCACTCCACTACTGCAGCAGTTCTGTCTTATACAGGACCGAGAACAGACCGCCAGATTGAAATAAGTTCTTTGTTCAAAGAAGGGATCTCCATTACCTGGAAAGATAATTTCTGCGGACGTTTGGTCAACGCATGACATTGTATCAGTTTGAAACTTATACAGAATAATGAGAAACGAAATGTACGTGGCCTGTAATGCAACACTGAAGTACGTTTGAATTTGTTCATTTTAACTTCTCTCAGATGCTCATACCATTTTGTCACTATTCTTACACTATTTTGTCTACAATTTTATGTATTTAACAGAATATTATTACTGTTATAAGAGCCTGCCAAGCGAGAATCCAAAAGGGGGACTGCCGGGCTGCAGCTCCCGCACCCTAAATCAAAATTTAAAAAAAGAGAAGAGTTTAGGTTACGACGATGTCAATTTATGTACGTGATTTACCTTCAGGTCAAAATCAGCAACTAAAATCGGCAGATGACTAGTACAGTGGAGTGCTGGAGATTAAGATTTAAAAAACTTAGGAAGTTTTAGATAATCTCAAAAGAAAAACTAGAAGTTGACGTTCAGGTGACCGTGCATCGTTATAAATTCTTATAATAAAACCAACTAGATTCGCTAATTTGCACAATGCAAATCTGCATGGCATATTCCATTGCTGTGTGTACAGTGTAAAACTCCTGGTGGTGGACAGAGGAACTGTCCAAAACATGTAGAGTTTTATTCCAAAAATAAAACTGAGAAATTAGTACATCTGGTTGGTTTTATTATAAGAAAAACAAGGATATTGATTTGGAATTGTTGAGTGAGTCATGGAGCATTTATACGAAGGTAAAAGCAGTTTCTTTTAGTTCTGTGTTACTGTTATATTTATAACATTAATTTCATTACACAATTTTTTAAATAAAACGTAAATTGTATGTAGCCTCATGGTCAGCTCTCCAACCAAATAAAAAATTGCGGTTACGCGATTCGGCCTGCCGTTGTATTTCTTTGAAGGACTCACTACTTATATGTCTACGCTTATTTATCTACATTCAGTTTTTTTGATCGTTTATGTCCTCAAATTTTTCATGTCGAAAGTTTTGTCATTTCCTACTTGACAAATAGTATTTCGCGTATAGTTTTCAGCTATATTTATAGTCCACATGCACATAAAATTCTAATGTGTTTTTTTTTCCCCCCCCATGGAAACCGAAGTGTTTAAAAATTGTTCAGAAATTTTCCATGGCTGACATCGTAAATCAGTTTCTTGAAATAACCTTTCAAAATTTGAGTATGCCATTCTTCGAGAGTATATTCAATAAGAAATAAAGTCATAGAGTTTAATTGTTCGGTGAGTGTTGTGCCATAAAACTCAACGTGTTGCAAGCCTACTTGAGGATCCTGTCCTATTGAAAGTAACAGCGAAAGAGTTCAGAAGACATCTTTGCTCTCCTGTAACAAAATCAGCTTGTGGAATTGTGTATGCTTTTGAGGGCAGGGTGTGGAGATTGGGTGGTTGGAGTTTGTTGTAAAGAGCGGACTGCCAGTTACTACTGCGTGATTTTGCACAAATGCCGAGATGGCGGAAAGACGCGGAAACACAATGGCCAACATTGTTCGGTGCACTGGAAATGATTCCGTACTCATCCGCTATCCGATACTGTGGGAGAAGGAATGGACGTTGGAATGCGAAGAAGACAGGTGGGCGTAAAAGAGAGAGAGGCTGACTGTTGGAAGAGTGCGAACGAGGGAAGTTGAGGGAGCAGGGTAAGTCTGTGTGGCAACAGAACGGACATTTGGACAACATAGAGTAATAAGATAACGCAACAGGAAAGCGAGAGATAAAATAGGATGCTCGGGAGGAGAGTCATGAGACAAGCGTGGAACATTGTGATGCACACCGGACGAAGAAGTGTACTATATACACTGAGCAGGTCATGGTCTTTGTGTGGCTTGCAGCTATAATGGACACTACCACAGTTTCAGATTTAGAAGGAGAACAAAATAGGTTCATAAATGAAATTACATTAGTTGAAGTGACGTAAATGAACCTGCTGAGCTTCTGGTAAGCAAAGTACAACCCCTCAAGTTGAATATCACAATGACAACGAAACAATGCCCAAGGCACAGATCCCTTTAATTTCCTCTTGGATGCTAAAGTCTTCTTGAGGTTGTGCAGGAACTATAAGATGCAAGACTGCTGTACCCGAACGAACGTGGTAAAGCTACCAAAGAAAATGCAGCTAATGGAAGATCTTTCGTGGTTACATATATCTCTAAGGAGGTATACAAGGAATGAGGAAGAAAATATGCGACCTGAAACTCGCAAACTGTTGACCTTTTCTGTGCACTGAGTACATAGAGTAAACGTAAGAGAGAGAACGTCCACCGTATGGTTCTTCGTCGACCCTAATAAAAAAAATCGGGATTAAAGTTGTTACATATTTGGAGACTACACCAAACTTTGTCGAGCGAATATGATTCCTTCTCGTGTCTTATCGGTGCAAGGAAACTTTCATGATCATTGAATTCATATGGATTTTTTTTTCAATAGAGTCTAACTAAACTAAACTCCGTGGCCTTAGTCCGCACGCGAACTATACCGACAGAGCGGCCGCCGCCGGTCGGCGAAGTTAGTGCCAACTTTTGCGGATAGATGGGTGTCACGTGGTCAGCGCAA
>Ga0123354_10007024_pt1 | contig 16843 bp, 13 predicted proteins | sample TergutLab28metaG_2_FD_97872 | JGI IMG/M metagenome (GOLD analysis project Ga0123354, IMG submission 97872) | Labiotermes labralis P4 segment gut microbial communities from Petit-Saut dam, French Guiana - Lab288 P4 | ecosystem: Host-associated > Arthropoda: Insects > Digestive system > Gut ...
AATGCTGTATAATACAATTTGACCTCCTGATGATGGCACAACAGTGCTCGAAACATGTAGAGGAATATAATAAACTTATTAAAAAGCAAGAATTTGTGCATTAAGTTGGTCAATTGCTAAGATTATACTGAGATGCACGGTCAGCAAAACATAAAAAAATCATTATAGTGTTTAAAATTACAGGTGTACCTCTGTTAAAGACACTTGTTAATATAAAACGGATTCTTGACCCTTGAAGATGGGACGGATAGGTTGTCCCGAAACGTCGGTAAGGAATTACCACTGCACGATTCGTAATAGCCCAGAAGAGCGCCGTTCTCATATCAGTGCGTTTACAGACAACTTTAGCAAGCGATGCACTTGTAGTAGGACAATTTTTGTATAAACAGACGACGTTAATCATAGAAGACTCTTTGAAATGTCGAGTAGGAAAAGGAAGACCAGCAATAGGGGAGGGACTGAATTTGAAACAAAATTAAACATTCATAATGATAAGTCAGGTTTCAGGTTCGGATCCTGTTCATTAACCCGCGGAATGAATTGCCCAGTGGCCCGTAACAGAAACAGCGCAGAATGCACAAACAACGGACAGTGACCAGGACATGTATGAAACAAACACAAGTACATGAATAATTCATAAGGACACCTTGAGATATACATCTGAAAATAATATCAACTCTGAGTGTGTTAATATGCTTTTTGATGATACCAAAATCGCTGCATTCTGAATTTGCCACCTTGACACATCTGGCCGAGGGACAGTTTTACGAAAATGGACGAATGTGAAACAGAGGGACGTCTCGGAGCTTCCGAGTGGGAACTGTAAGACCAATAATGTACGTGGAAGATGGACAAGATTTGGAACACCAGAAACCATTAATAACAAAAATTTCTTCCGATTTTGCCGTCTGTCATGCAAAGTGCGTAAACTGAGAAGTTGAAGAGCGTTAGTGTAAGTGTAGACTCTACCGTCTGAAGGAAGGAATCGACTGCAGCAAGGAGATACAAATTCCCGCTCAGTGTCTTCGAGTTCTGTAGCGTCAGTACAGACAATTGAATTCCATGCTACAGATTTAGACCTGAAAGTTGAAACATTTAGAATCAGTGATATTTCAAGAGTCGTAAATGAATATAATTAAATAAATATATACTACTACGAAAGAGATCTAAAAGTTTAATTGAATGAGAAAATATAATCAACATGGCAACGTAAGTATAATTTGGAATAATGTAAAACTCACAGATACTTAATACAGCCAGTACGAGTAATGTATGATTCCACAAGTTTTTATTTATAGAAAAGGGCCTTAGTTTACCTGGAGAAGGTAATGACTGGTGGCTTACTACTATTCAGGGTCGTAAAATTGGAGCACACCAACCTCATGCGGAGTCACTATCGAATTTTAACTCAGTACGGTCATCGAATGACGTAAGAGCACGAAAGAATTTTTATATATTTAGCAAACAGAAGGGATTTGAAATGTGTTATTACGTGTATCGTCAATGGATATATATTAAAAGGCAGAGTTCATAGAACAGAGCATTGAGAAATACCGGAAAGAACTCGGAAAGGCATCGAAAGTATACGAGAAACTTAACACACGATCTGCCAACTGGATGTCTATGGAGCCAAACAATGAAAGCACGTCACCCGAAATGAAGCGGACGTAGAAGCCAGTTATGTGAGAGACGGTCGATATCACTACTAAAATCAAAATGTGTGGCATCAACTCTACGCCGGGGCAGTGGCGGATGACGTTGTAACAAACAAGGCAAAAGTAATAATAATAATAATAATAAACGCTTTATTTTCCAACTAATGCACAATATATAATATGTAGATAAAATTAAAATTATAAAATATTTAAAAGTGCTTCAACGTGTTTCGGATTACAGAGGATCCATCATCAGGGAGCCTTGTACAGTGCTTGGCTAAAAATTACAAGAATGATTCTATCGTGTCCGTTGACATGGACAAGTTGGTGTTATGGCAGTATATTCTGACCCGTTGTGCGTGTGTTTAGTTCACTGTATATGAAGGCACTTTTAAAGTACTTTACGGTAAAAAGTAGGTAATTACAGGCTTACAGTGAAAACAGTGAAAAGAAACAACATATAAGTAAATACATTTAATAAAATACAATCAGAATTTCATAAGGATACCGGTGTCCAAATATACAAAAGCAGAGCGAAGTTGTCTGGGCAAACGAATATAGATACTTGGGGCAACAGATAATTAAAAGGGTGAAAGCCTGAGCCAGCCAATTTGAGGCGCTGTTTCAAGGAGCTGTGTCTTAGCCCACTCGTACAATTAGGTGGTTGGTTTTAGAACGGTGTGTACTCTGCAGCACGCACGTGAACCCCAGTTACATTCGTGTCAGAGAACTGCTCTTGATTGGATCTCTGGCGTTGTCAGACACAGTTTTATGCCCAATAAAGTTACAGACACGTATCAGAAGTTTAGGTTGTCTTTTATAACCGCGTTATTTTACTCTGGCTTTCAAAACTTGGTCCTGTTGATGACTCAAAGAATTCGGTTTTCCATTCCCGACAGCTTTAACATTCTGTAAACTTACACATTATATCATATATGACAGGACGACTGGAGACTTGGATTGTGTAACTGCCGTGAGCATACAGTGTGCAGAAACTGACACTGACAGTGCCATGAGCGTAAAAATGAGCTGCAAGTTTTCAAATATCATGGAGAGGGAATTGTTTCTCGTAGTGAAGATAAGCATTCCATGTTCAGTGGACCCTGCATCGTATAATATGGCAATAATTATCCAGCAAGATGCAACAGAATACAGTTTGTTTAAATCTGTCAACTGCTTAACAGGTTTCGGGTAGTATTTCACCCCTCATCAGGAGCTCATATAACTGTATCTACAGTATCTGGCATTAATGAGACCGTTACTGCTACCTGTCGTGAACGTGGCTGGACGGGAACTGCAATTCTCGTCCAGCCACATATTGAGTAGTTGACAGATTTAAATAAACTGTATTCTGTTGTATCTTGTTGGATAATTATTGCCATAAGATAAGCATTGTGTAGTTGAATATATGAATGTTATTGGATTCATTACTATTGCCACAAAATATTTTCGTTCGTATCTTGTTATTTCAAGCCATTTCATATCAACACTGATTATTTCTCAAAGATGACATTTGTCACCATGTGCAGACTACTTTCTTACCACCCACAACTTCACGGTGCACAGTCCTGCAGGAGGCAGTAGTCGCTGATCTAGTTAAGAAGTTTTCCGTCTTTTATGGGAAAGGAAACTTTATTACCTTCCCTATCTTGTGCCAGTTGAGTCTTTTCCGTACTCTCGCACCCTATTTCTTGAAGGCTTTATTTAATATTGTGGACATATAAATCTTGGTGACTCATCTTCTCTTTTTGTAGTGAAGCACCAAACCTTTGCATGCAGTTACAGATTTTTTGTTTTGTGTTGTGTCTTGTATTTAGCCTATATGTTGAGGAATCGTATCGCCAACATCTCAAGGACTCTACCCAGTATGTCTAATACGTCGTGTTTAAATATTGTATCAGTACTTGACATATGGTATCCATCTTCAAAGGCTCTTAACGTCACTTCTGAATCACCGAGAACTGACCCATAATGCATAGCGACATGTTTCTTGTTTCTTGGAAAACAGACAAGAAGCAGAGCATTTACTGACAACTCTTCACATCTCGAGTGACGAGAGAAACCCTGCTGCTGTTACTTTAGCAATATTTGACGTGCATCTGATTCAGGCACATGCTTTGTATCCACATCTCATAAGGAATGGCAACTTTCGCGTACGTGGAACAGGGTGAGTTACACTTCACACACTGTTGTTATGAAGCATGTTTAGTGAATCTGAAAATGCTCATTTAGTTTCACTCTCAATGGTAATTTTTATTTACCGTCATATACAACAGTTTATTGTATTCAGCAGTGCTCATTTTTCGGTCTACACGATCGTCTGCAGGCACAAAAGTACATGATTTGAAAAACGTGTCAAATGCGCCACAAATATTTTGGAATTTGCAAGAACTCCTCAGTTTTACTCTTATCGTTACATTCGAATATTAGGTATTGCATTTTGTGTATGTTTCTGTTCTTTAAACCCCGGTGCATTATCTCTTATTAAAAATGTCTGTCAGAATATTTTGCGTCAACTGTGTACCGTTTGGCTTTTTGGATATTTAGTTGGCTGGTGTTTATATTTGCATACACACGTTCTCATGTATCCGATAAATTCTAGTTATATTTGTAAAGAATAATGAAATTACTTAACATTTTAAGTTTAAATATGAAAATTATTAAAGTTATGTTTATGTTATTTATCACTTACAGTTTGTTATTCGTTCCGACATATCGGCCATCTGTGCCGGTGATGTTACTGTGTGTTTACGTTTTGTAATCAGTCTTTTCTCTAGAGTAACCTGTATTGTAACAAATATTATAAATGTAATAATTCTAGATGTAAAATTTTATTTCTGAATATTATGTTCTTTAATTTTAAACTTACGCCTTATGTGTGGACGCTTATTCCTTTATTGTACTCTTTGCTGTAATCGTCCTTTATGACGTAGACCAATGACGTGAAAACAGGTCGCATGAAGTAATAGACATCCCAGTAGTACATCCTGCATTTTTACCTGCATGGTGTACAGCAAACACGACGACACAGGAAACAGCGCCTACACAAAAACCGTAGTTTAAAATTAGAGAACTCGAATTTCAGAAATAAAGTTTTAGATATAGAATTGTTACGTTTACAATATTTATTTCATTACAGGTTACTCTACAGACATTTTTAATAAGATATAACGCACGGTGGTTTTATGAACAGTAAGATACACAACATTAAATACCTAATATTCGAATGTTACAATAATAGTAAAACTGAGGGAGTTCTAGCAAATTCCAATATATTTGTGACTCATTTAACATTTTTTAAAATCACGTACTTTAGTGCCTGCAGATGGTCGTATAGGTCGAAACGTGTAGCATTGTTGAGCACTGTTGAATACAATATATTGTTGTATTTGACGGTAAGTACAAATTACCATTGGTTTGTTATACGTACAACGGGATGAATTCCGTCAAAATAATTCTATACTGTTTCTACATTCGTCGATTTATTTAACAGTACTTTATCAACTACTGTACAGGGTTATTCGAAATGATTGTCGGGGTTTTAACAACTTGTCATACACAATACACTTGAGATAGGAGTATATGTATTTTTTTATTTAATGGAACAACACTGGCCAGTCCCTCATTACGTAACATACGACGCACACCCAGCCAGCTGCACTTTCAACAGCGTATTCCCACACAACGTGACATGCTGCCACAACGCCATGTTTACAGAAACGAATTAAATTGTGAATGTTATAATATAACTTTAGCAAGGAGAAACATAGCTCCCTGATGATTACCTAAAAAAGATCGGAACATGTCGGAGTGATTTTAATTGTTTTTAAATGTTTTATGTGGAATTTGTATAAGTGCAGTTGTTGGTTAGTAAATGAAGTCAGTTCAATAAGTGATACTGTACTGACTGTTTAAACTCGCAGGCTGCACGACACCTCACGAAGAGCTGCAGCAGTCTGTTACTATTTACATAACCGTCAATGAGAAGTTTTTGGCGCAGGTGCGATGTTGATCTGCTCACAGGCGTCATTCTAATGTTAGCGTGTAGTTCCTAAGGCAATCATTGCGAAGGTGTGGGTCCATTAGCGCAGCAGTTGATATAGCAGGATGGTTGATACAGTGACACTGTTTATAGTGTCAGCCATCATTTGTCCATGTACCGTACTGTTTCGTCATTAAGCCTTGACGTGTGCGATAGGCGTGAACGGTTAGCACTTTGTTGAAACCTCGGATTTGACTGTACGGAAAGCGAAGCCCCTGCTTGAATATCGTAGGACCGAATTGTGAAACTAAACGCTTGTCAAGATGAACGTCAACCATCGAGATTTACTGTAGGCCAAGTGGTCTGTGCTACTGAACGTACTGGTATAGTGGCTGTCACTCGAGCTTCGTACCGGGAAACACACTTTTCGAATATCAACGGAAGCGTTACCGTGTTACCGGATCGTATAATTCACCGTATAACCACTGCATTTAATACCTTGTCTTTAACCCTTTAAACGCCGAGTTAAATCTCATCTGCCCCGTGCTAGCATTATTCGGAACTTACCATATCTCCACGTTAGCAGGTAAAGGGTTAAACATTTCATCAGTCACTGATCATTTCTTGTGGTGACCGATCCGTAGTCAGGATAATGTCCGTAGTCGATCATTTCCTATCAAGTTTGGTTCGAATCCAGGCATGCTGTTTCTCTGCGAATATACAGCTGAGATAATTTTGTTACATTTTGTGTTGCGCATGCGTGTTTGTATTGTACGTGTAAGTGTGAAGCGGTAAGGCAATCCGTTTCAAGAGGACAATAGTAGTGACCAAACTAGATTTTACGCGTTTTCCAGAATTCCTGACGGTCTGTAACCCAACACCGTGCAACTCAGGCGACGTACCAGATTCACACAACTTCAGGAATCAGTCTTGACAAATGTAATCGACTTGATATTTTAAACGAGCTTACTCAGTTCTCCGTCCACCCCCAAAGGCCGTGCCGTTGCTAAGGGAAGCTAATTTCCCCTTAGCCATGAAGTCTTGAACCAATGTTTCTATAGGCTGACCAATCAGAGGTGTCATTCTCCCTCATTCCTAACAATTTTTACCAAAACTGTGTTGTTACCGTGCTTCTGTGCAACCGGTCAAACTTAATTCCACGTAAAAAGTTCAGTGAATTTGTCCTGTGAGAATGTGAAATCACGGGTCTCTAAGTTATTCAAAGGCACAGCACGGGCAGAACTTTGAATTGTACGCAGTCAGGTGTGTGTGTTATCCAAAAGTACGGCAGACGGGAAACATAATGCCGCTTTACAAATTGTAAATTTATGTCAACTGAGAGCGGTTGTTGCTGATGTTAATGTGAATAAAAATAATTGTGTACTAATGTATAATGTTAGTGAACTGAAATAAATTGCTGTTAAACATGACTGACGCAGGTAGCCGGACAGAGAATGTTAACACGAACTGCTATAAACCAATCAAATTAAGTCTATCAGTAGCGTAATTCTGTAACCAGTTCGTTTGTGATTATTATTAGTTATTTAAATAACTCACCAACTGGTGTTGAGCGTACCCTCATGTCCGTAAGGGTAAAGTGTACCGAGAGGGTGTACTACTACTACTGCTACTACTACTACTACTACTACTACCACCACCACCACCACCAATACCACCACTCTCACCACCACCCCTGTAAGAGCACTTGAATAGACCTGTATGATGTGCGTAAGTTGGAGGATTTTATCTCAATCGAACTTAGAAAAGGGTACGTGAATGTGGACGCGAATTACTTGGCTGAAGATGACATCCAGTGATGAGCTGTTTTGAACATGGTGATGAACCTTCGTTTTCCATAAAAAGTTAATTCCTCAGTCAAGTGAGCAACCGTTTGCTACTGAAGAAGGACTGTGTTCATTGTCGTTAGGTAATTGTTTGATAGCCGTAGTTAGAATGAAGAGGAAGAACTAAACATTCTCTCGTAAGGGCTAGAAACAAGACATTGGGTCAATGGAAGCAGAAGAAACAAAACGTACGTGGTGCAGTAAGATAATGCATGGGTGCTACGATTGAAATCAGGGTGTTCGGTTCATTAGAGTGACACAGAGTGCGGCAGAGGTACTAGAAACTACAGATATGCGAGCAGTTTGCTGAAACGGCATACACGTAGTGTTAGGGTCTGCGAATAACAGTGAAAATGGCAGGGGACAGGTGGTACAAATGTGTACCACAACCAGTTGAAACGAAACCATGCTTTGCGACCAACAGATTGTAATAGACAGAACCTCGTTTTGCTGCGAGAGAGAACATGCTTGCTGATTTGATTGACACTTCCATTCCAGCCGATAATGTATTGAAGAAAAAAAGCTGAGAAAAGTACGGAAACATAAAGTTGAACCGTTTGAAGTACAGCGCATGTTGAACGCAACATTGAAGGTGACATCAGTAATGCATGTGGCAGGAAACTTGTCAGGGTCTTTTCACGTGTATTTATGACGCGTTTCTGGTAAGCTCTGGAGCGGAGAATTTCAGAAGACAGCCTGTGTGGCTACGGTTCATAGTGTCATAGTATGAGGAATGTTCTGATGCAGCATTTCATTTAGTTTTGAATTTATTTCCCATGGCAGTATTATACTGCTTGATGAGCCCTGGGGACAAAGTTTTATCGTGACCTTTAGGCAGGACACCTCGTGATGTAATGTAAAAGCAAAAATACAAGATAAATAGTAGTAGTACTAGTGGTAGTAGTGGTGGTAGTAGTAAAGGTAAAGCAGTCACGTTACAGGCCTGGAGTGGCCCAGAGGGTTCCAGGAAGTTAAGGCTCCCAGATTTCGTGACAACAGCACAGGATGGTGTTAAGGTTGTCAGCCTTACGCACCGGCCGCCTTTACCCCCAGGAAATACTCCTGGTACTCATTTCTGTTAGAGACTGAGTCAACCCCAGGGCCATAGTGCGATCGGAAGGATTATGTCAATGAAAAATTCCAATGACACCAACTGGGATCGAACCAGCGACCTTCCGATTTGTAGCACAGCACCTTAACCACTATGCCACCGCGGTCCCCCAGTAGTAGTAGTAGTAGTAGTAGTAGTAGTAGTAGTAGTAATAGTAGTAACGATAATAGTAAATAATAATAATAAATTTGTTTTCTGTGTTTTCTGCAGTCTGCTGGTCATTTCAATTTTTAGTTCTTTCTTGATGTTAGTGTGTTCTATTTCACCCCGCGGCCCACGTAACGTTTTTGTGCGCCCCCCCCCCCAAAGAAGGCATGGCAGAGCTAACTTAGTTCACAATTTGTTTAACCACATCAGATCTTTCGCCAATAAACTTAACGTGTGGGAACTTCAGCATCTAAATGTGACTTGACATACCTCTCAAGTTTGTCAGAATGCACGGCCATGGACACTGTGACATAAGCTTCAGCAGTTACTGATCCAATGACTGGACTCATTTACAGGTTCACAGATTTCAAATCAAATGAAAAACCAATGAATTTGTTTTCTAGTCGACGACGTCCCTGGCAATATGCAAATGGAAATAATTTATGTGCAGTGCAACGGTGGCCTGAAAGAAAAATACAGCAACGTTGGGCTCTTTGATTTATATTCCAAATATATTGATACGAACACTTTTGCAGCAATGCATTAACATTCTTTGAAAATGGTTTCTCGTTTTGGAATTATCTACTGATGGGAGCAGCTTTTTTTTTTCTCGTAAGGGTGAAGGCTGTGGACCCGAATAACCAACACTCATTTGGGGCACTCAGTGCGAATTTCTGCCTGTCAGATTAAAGCTGATATAGACATATTCGTGCAAAACAAACTCTGGCAAATTTCGCACTAAAGTTTAACATTTTTATGCTTGTGAATTTAGTAAGACATGTCGATTAATAGTGTTAAGAATACAATTATGTTTTGTGATTTAGAGTATGCAATTTTTTTTTAACTGACCCTAAGTCACTCTGAGTTGGCATAGCTGCGGCGTTCTTTTCTTAGAAATATTCCTGTGAGAATAAGTAAATAATGAATAGCGCACAAACCACAAGGAAATAAAAGAAAACTATTCTGTTTATGCTTATGAAGGGAAATATTAGTGGGTATGTCCAGAAATAAAATGAAAACTTTACTTCGTAAAACTTGCATGAGGCCCGCGAATTTTTCTACTAGTAAAATGTGGTCCTTGAACAAGTAAATTTGAAGACCCCTCGTCTAGACTGTAGTGTACCAAGGTATTTGTATATGTCTGTTTCGTCCACTAGCCCTATTATCTCTCCTTTTGTTTCGAAACCAATAATAATAATAATAATAATAATAATAATAAAGGAAACGGGTACAATTGGACAAAAAACACTAGTATGAACATGTGCCAAAATCAGTAGAAACAAGTCAAGGAGGCAAGGTAACCACATTGTGGAATCAACAAGTACAAACTGACAGATCTATCCCCAACAACAAACCAGACATTATAATCCGTGATAATGAAAAGGGAACGTGTATGTTAATAGACGTTACAATCTCAGGAGACAGAAATGTGATTACAAAGGAAGCTGAGAAGGTTCTAAAATATAAAGACCTTATAATAGAAATACAGCGCATGTGGAATGTAAAAACAAAGGTGATACCAGTAATCATAGGGGCGACTGGGACTATTTCAAAGTCATTCGGAAAATACGTGAGCAACATACCGGGAAAACATGAAGTCAAGGAACTACAGAAAACAACCATACTGAGCACTGCACTCATACTTCGAAAAGTACTAATGTAAAAATACAGTAGATTCAACACTGAACTAACGATATAAGCACCATGAATAGTAACAACAGAATAGCTGCAACACTGTATTCCCTAGGGACATAGGTTGTCTCAGGAATGTAAGTATAAATACCCTGCATAAAGGAGATGATGATGACGATAATAATAATAATAATAATAATAATAATACTAAAATAAATTAGACAAACACTGGTATGACCATGTACCAAAATCAGTCGAAACAAGTCATGAAGGGAAGGTTACCATATTACGGAACCAAGAGGTTCGAACTATTCCTCACAATAAACCGGTTATCATAATCCGCGATAATAAAAAAGGAACATGCGTATTAATAGGCGTTGCAGTTGCTGGAGACAGAAATGTGATCATGAAAGACGCTGAGAAGATTTTAAAATGTAAAAACCTCACAATACAAAGTCAGAGCACTTGGAATGTGAAAGCAAAAGTGATACCGGTAATAAGAGGGGGCGACTGGTACCATTTCAAAATCACTCAGACACTACCTGAGCAACATACCAGGAAAGCACGAAATTAAGGAACTACAAAAATATAGCCATTTTGGGCACTGCACACATACTACGGAAAGTGCTAATGTAAAAGTTCAAATATGTTTCATGGGCGAAATAACATTACATGTAGCACAAATTGAAAATACAGAACAGTTGCAACACTGTATATTCTAAGAACATGGCTTGTTTCGGGTATATAATTGTAAATACCCTGCATCAAGGTGATAGCAAGGATAATAATAATAATAATAATAATAATAATGGGCAAGGAAATCAACTGTTGACGGCCGGAAGGCATATAGGAGGATGGAGCTATTCGCTCCACACCTTGACCTCAGTACTAGATACAGGTAAATGGTCAACTTAACCCCACGTCCGCAGTACCCCCGGGGAAAGCGCCTCACCTGTTGAATAGGACGAGTGGGTCCAAGAGCCGGTCCGACAGGGGTAAGACGAAAACCCTGTTGCTGCTGCCGGGAATCAAACCAACATTTCTTGGTTGTCCAGCCCGTAACGTAGTCATACCGTCCACGCTATATAGGATCAGTAATTTAGTGCAGTAGACCCATTATTATTATTATTATTATTATTATTATTTTACCTTCGACCGAACGTCGCAGTTAAGGGCGTCCTATTCGGAAGGTTCCGGAACTCAAGCCCCTATCCGAAAACTCGTTATTCTGAGCCGATTCTATTCATTCTACTCGCATGGACAACTCATCAGTTCGTATCTCTATAATTGCGTCTTGTTTAGTCTATAATTGCGTCTTGTTTAGTTGTTTGTCGCTTGTCTGTATGTGGAATACGTTTTTGGTTGGTTTTCAGCGAAGGACTTTTTTTTTGTTCCACTTCGGTGAGTCTGAATTGGTAGTTGGTTCTTTACTGAAACTCTGGCGAGTGGTTTTACATTGTCTTGTCGAGTGTGCTGTTATTAGTGATACAGTGTCTTTGTACCTCAGGATTTAGGTAACTTGTTTACAGCGTTATTGCTAAACGATCACGTATCAGGAAGAAGGACAAAGAGGGTTTTTTTTTTTTTGTTAAAGGCAGAGCGTCAAGAATCACCGTGTTCAGTGAATCTCTTTAGTTAACTGAGACAGTGACAAAATGGCTGGATATTTGTCGTAGTTATTACACACTCTACCTAATAAAATTCCTCATCGCTGGCTTACAGAAACTAATTAACTTTATTCTATAATTTCTAATATGAGGCTTCATATTGGTGTCTAATTACCGTAGCTCAGAACCATCCAAGAACCGCATTCTTTGTTTATTGATCTTCTCTTTTCTCAGTTCTTGTAATGCCATCTCGTTTGTGTTCCACCTCCATCAATGGAAAGTGTCTCTGAAACCCATTGTGTAGGAAAATAAAACTGATGATTCTTGTTTGTGTGGTGTAGAGTCCAGTTGAAATGTGATGGCACATTGTGACGCACGGGAGGGGAAGTGAAAGGGAAACCTCGGAACATGGTGCATCCAGAATTACTACCATTACTACCGCTGATGCGCACACCTCGGCTGCCAGTAGTCGACTGATCTGACGCCCCCGCCGATTTCAATGGACACGTCCGTTTCGCCGAAAGACGAAGTCAGGTTTCTGCGCGTGTGCCATCACATTTCAAACACAGTCTAACACCCTCTCGTTTATTATTCACATATTGGTCGGCTTACATTCTGAGATTATGAATGATACTTCGTAGGAAATCAGTGGAAGCGCGCGCAAACAGAGTTTCTTAATTGTATTATTGCCTGTCTGGTTGCGGAAGAGAAATGAATGTTGCAAGTGAGTCGTAGTTGGCGTTGAACAACGATCGGCGGCTACTAGAAGATATGTAACGTTTAAATCAGGGGTTGCGGTTTATTAGTACTTAGGCGCGAGATAGAGGAAAACATGACGAAGCGCGTCATAGTCGTTTATCTTAATACAGGCCTATCATGATGAGTGGAACATGTGTAGCGCACGGGGGTATAAATGCCTACACAATGGTAGTAGGTGCAGTTGAGTGGTATTGTAAGGGTAATGTTAAAATGGATACCAAGTAAATTGGACGTGAGTTAGATTCATATGACTGATAATTGGGTCTAATGCTAAGGCTTGTTACCAAGGTAATGATACCTTGTGTTTTGTAAGAGGTGCGCAGTTTTGTAACCATCTAAGCAATTACCCGCTTCTTAGGATGAACTCTGCACCGCGAAGTTGGTTTCAAATAACATCGTGGAGGTGGGCAAATACTGTTGTTATTTTCTTCGTTGCTGCAAATTACCGTCTGTGAGATTCGGTAACTTGTGCTTGTATCATGGATTTGAAAGTGGGTTTTTATTATTAATGTCGTTTAGAGTGGGGTTATGTACGTTCCATTACGTGCAGCCCACATGCGGATTCTAACCTGAGTCTCGGGTATTCCTTTCAGTTCTCAGTCCCACATTGGACGCTTCTGTTGCTCAGCAACACGGTTACTAAACGAGGGTGCCTGTGTTCTTCAAAGATTTATAGGACTGTGCGGAATTCAGCCCGACTTCTCTATGGAAGACTTGAAGAACGCGTATTCATTTAGTACTAATAGAAGACTGCGTAAAGGAAACCGCCAAACAGATTCTCTTAGGCATGCATTGGCTGGGGGAGGAAAAAATTAACATATGCACCTTAGGATAGTTTTTAGGCGCGTCCGCAAAATTGCGAAATGCGACTCTTAGCTTCGTCCTATCCGTCCGTCCTATCCGTCCGTCCGTCTGACCACATGGAACAACTCGGCTCCCACTGAACGGATTTTAGTGAAATTTTGCAAAAATCTGTCGAGAAAATTCAGTTTGCATTAAAATTGGAGAAGAATAGCGGGTACTTAACATGAAGAACGACATAATTTTTTATCATACCTCGCTCAACTCTTCTTAGAATGAGAAATGTTGTAGACAAACGTTGTAGAGGAAGTCGAAACACACATTTTGTGTTCAAGAGCGTTTTTTCGAAAATCGTGCCGTTTATGAGATAATGTGGAAAAATATTGCAGAGCTGGGCTGGCCAAAGGTGACAATATGGCGCATGTGCATTGCATTCTGGATACCTAAGGCCACACACACACACACACACACACACACACAATCACAATATGTAATGCTTATTGCTTTTCCACTGCAAGAATGGTTGCACGAACATGTACGTTATGCATACATTGCCTGTCTTGTTACTCTTTCGATGTGGCCACCAGAAGTTGTGCCAACCGCTGGATCTGATGCTTTAAAAGACAGTAATCCATATCTAACTACCGATTATTTTGTTGAAAATTGTAATAAAGTTGACATCTTTTACGCACCATTTTGCGATGCTGACTCGCGAGGACTGCCAATGGAAATTATGAAAATGTCTGTCATGTGATCTTCAATTATAGCTGTAAGAAACCTCTATAAGCTGCCAACCCCAACATCTGATACCGTCTCGCTTACAGCATCAGGCAAAGCTTACGATCGTGATGTATTTATCCACGAAATGCTTTCTTCGCCGTGGCTGTTACGTACTAATTTCAGTTCTCTCTTTCTCTGAACAAGGTATCTCAGAAAGGCTTGGAGCCATTATTGTTCCTGAGGGTAGATGAGACACCTCTAGTTACCTTGGAGTCATTTCCTTGCCTACATTGCTAACTGTAATTGTATTTGCGTGCACACGTCGTCCTCTCTGCTCTCCCCATCACATTTTATCATCTACTTTCATCCTCTTCCCCCCAAACTACATCAAAGTGTCATCTCCATCTCTCGGCTTTGCCTGTTCTCCTCATTAACCTCCTTCCATTTCTCCGGCCCCCTTCTTTCTGTTTTGCTTCTCCACCCTCCCTTAACCGCTCGCAGTTACTCGTACTTGATGGCATCTACTCTTCTTCTGTCTGCATCGTGACGTTTTCTTGAAGGGCGTTTGGAAAACGCGTGGCTTTACTTCGTTGTGTGGCTGTAATTTTGATAGCAGTCGACACTGAAATTAGCGGTTATGGAAGTTGTTCGAATCAGATTGTATGTAACGTGGGTATGGTGATAACGATGGTAATAATGGTGCCTGAATGATTTTCTTAATTTTATTTTGAACGTAAGCTTTGTTTATTTTTGCTTTTCCCGGATGTTGGCATTTTGAAATGTTGGGTTGAATAATACATACTAATAATAAAAGGTAAAGCAGCCCCGTTACAGGCCTGGAGTGGCCCAGAGGGTTCCAGGAAGTTAAGGTTCCCATATTTCATGGCAACGGCACAGGATGGTGGTAAGATTGTCAGCTTTACGCACCGGCCGCCTTTACCCCCAGGAAATGCTCCTGGTACTCATTTCTGTTAGAGGCTGAGTCGACCCCAGTGTCATAGTGCGATCGGAAGGATTTTATGTCAATGAAAAATTCCAATGACACCATCTGGAATCGAACCAGCGACCTTTCGATTTGTAGCACAGCACCTTAACCACTGTGCCACCGCGGTCCCCCACATACTAATAATGTTATCAGTAAAAGTAACAACAGGAGCAGCGACAACAACAGCTAAAACATAAACAACAGCCACAGTAATATGCTTGGTGGGAGGGGAGGGGGGAGCTAGCAAGTTTAAGATTTTGACGTATGTTTTCCCATGAAGTCGTGAATTTAAATATTAAACTTCCAGGTGTTTGTGGCACTTGGAAGATTATGGCGATTTTAAGCAGCATTTTCAACAGTTTTTACTGTTAATGTTCGCCATAATGAACCTAAACCTATAGGCAATTTGCTTTGTAATTTACGGCAGTGATTATGGGGCCAGTAATTTTAAATCTATTTAATCATGTATGTGTGTGTGTGTGTGTGTGTTGTGATAGCATCTTATTTCGACTGCCTGAGGCTTGTCTCAGAGGGCAGAGGTCTGTGTGTTTGTTCACTTCCTCATCTCTGTATTGATTTTTCGCCACGCCCCGACGCTCGACCTCACCAAGAAGACGTCGACGTCACGGCGATGGCGGGCTGGTTCGTTACGTTATCGGACATTCCTCAGCAATCCATGTTCCTGCAGTTTGTAAGATTGCGTTAATTGAAATCCATCGGTTTCTGTCATATTAACTTCATGGATTTGTAGAATTAACTAAGACTGGGGATTTGTGAAGCTGTGAAAGTTCATATTATGTCGTCTGCGTTATATCATGTAGTCTTTTAGGCGAAACTTGCTGGTAACACCAGATTTGTGAAGAAGTTAAGGAGTTAATAAAACACAAGCAATGCTTGCTACCTTTATGTTTGGAGCCCTTTTCCTGTCCTTGTAGTGTCCAAACAGAAAATCGAACTTAAAAAAGAAATAGATTTCCGTCAAACACAACTTCGTTTTTTATTTAGAAAAATAAGCTCACGCATCTTACCTCATTGTTAGAATTTATGTAGCGATCGCCTGATGATGCTCTTAGACCGAAAAGTGTCTCCGTTTTGCTAAATAAAATTACGAAGTTGTGTTGGACGGAAATGTAACGATTTGTTTTGTGAGTTCATAAACACAACGAGGCGTCCTCTATAAAATAAAATAAAAAAATCGAACGCTTGTAAACAGACCGGACACTGTCTTGTTGTGTCCCATGTGAATAAGTTCGTACTGTGCCTGTAAACATCCCAAGGATATGGGTAATGCTGTGGTTATCTGTTACATCAGAACTGATGTCCGGACGTGTGAACATTTTAAGATTAAAAATCTTGTGGGTAATGACGCCGTGTATAGTGATAAATCCATGCCGACGTCTTCAGCGTAGCATTGAGATTGGTCTGAATCGAGGAATATTGCGGAACGAGTAGCTTTTGGTTAATCAGTTACAAAAACATGTCTGTCAAGGTACAGAGGGAATGATGCATATAAAGCTGATGTTACTACTACTACTGCTACTACTACCACCACCACCACTACTACTACCACTACTACTACTACTACTACTACTACTACCAC
>Ga0123354_10007025_pt1 | contig 16842 bp, 7 predicted proteins | sample TergutLab28metaG_2_FD_97872 | JGI IMG/M metagenome (GOLD analysis project Ga0123354, IMG submission 97872) | Labiotermes labralis P4 segment gut microbial communities from Petit-Saut dam, French Guiana - Lab288 P4 | ecosystem: Host-associated > Arthropoda: Insects > Digestive system > Gut ...
AGTAAGTAAGTAAGTAAGTAAGTAAGTAGGTAAGTAAGTTATGAAAAGTACATATGAATTCCCAGCACACTTTTAATATCTTAGAACTACAGTAAAGGTAGTTGTTAAAACGCGTGTGTGAATGTCCTTGCGCTTCTCCCAGCACCACGTTCCGAAAGAAATGGACGATATTCATACTACTGCGCACAAACTGCATACTTCTGAAAACCACTATACGAGTAGCTTCGTTAATTTATAGCAGATACAAAATCGAAAAAAAGAAATCAGCACGTTTTTTAATATATATATATACACACATACATACGTACGTACATACATACTTTCACACACAAACACAAAGCAACACACATAGAATAACAGCAAGCCATTTCTTTCGTAGTTCAGAATGAGGACACAAAGCAGCACCGCCTTCTATTCTTTGCTACTCCACCGGTAATAAAAGCGTAAGAAAACTGCACAAACCAATACAATACAGTGGGTTTGGCCTGTTTGCTGCAGTCATTTCTGCATCCAAGAGTCCACTGCTTGTGTGCCTGACTTTCTAATGACACCTGACATAGTTACACAAATAGTATCGTTACACAAACATTAAAATGTTACTGAAAGAAACATACCAGCTTGCGAAAGTGTATGCTATTCCTTACACAATCAAACGAAAAACTGGTAGAAGAAAGATGACGTTAATGAGCACACAGTAACTGATCAGTTCACCCTGTACATAACTTTCCTAACGCTTCAGTGACGCATATGAATGTTAAATAATAGTTTTTGCTAAAGACTTATCCGGAACGGATTTTCCTAACGGCTGTGCGTAAAGAAATGTTAGGTATTGCTGTTTTTAATTGTCATGAGAAGCTCAGTTCAGCAGTTTATACAAGAAATGTAGCTCGTTATGTTTTGCCTCAGCGGCCAAGCTAATTGCAGAAACAGTTGTATGCGATACCGCGTTGTAGTCGTGTTACGTAATGGCTATTTTCAGTTACGCCGGTACGTGCGCTGACAACCAAGTGTCAGCGAACGTAAGCCGAATGCAACTGAATGCCAGACGGCACTTCTAAGACTTCTCTATCCCACAAAACTAATCTGAGATGAAAGTCGCGATACATCAAACACCCATTTCTAGAGGACGTATCGAATGATGTCTGAGAAATTTATAAACCCCAAATTTACTTTCAACCATAATGAAGGACTGTTGCCTTTCACGACAAAATCGCCTGGAGAAGTTATTTGTCGTGATGACAACAACTGACTGTTGACATTAATCACATCCTTTGGCAAATGAATCTCAGCAGCACTCAGTGACGCATTGCCATCTTTAGCCGATTACAGGAGCTCAGTTAGGCAAGAAATTCACCGTACGTTATGAAATACAAATGTTCATTACGTGCTCACAAGAGCTCGTCACTGGTCCTTATCCTCAGACTGATATAATCTGTCCACACCCCTCATGTCCTATTATTACCTTCACTTCCATTTCATCTTTGTCCGTTAAACTACGCTTAAACCTCAAAGTAATATTCTTACTTTCACAGACTCTGAAACCTAAATTCTTAAGCAATTCTCACTACAGCGAACGCTGATAAAGCAGAGCGCGACTATGTTTAGCCATAATTTGAAATTTACGATAATGCCTTATATATTTTAGTTTTGTCATTATTATTATTATCATCATCATCGCTAACTTATGTTAAATAAGGCCTGTTTCTCTTGATCTTGAAGAGCCTCTTCAATTATCTATCTTTGTTTTGGTCTATCCATATCACGGCGTCCCCTTCTATGATACTCGAAGGCCAACAGTGGAAAACCACCTTCTTTCATTCTTGCCACACGTTCCCACATTTCCGATTTTAGTTTTGTTACATGGTGTTAAACTTCCACTTTTTTCAATTTTGACGCGCTTTATGCGCGTCAAAATTGGAAAAAAATGGAGATGATCGTGACGAAAAATGGAAAAATGGAGATGATCGTGACGATCGAAACACGTAGTATGAGAAAAAATGTACATAAATTCGGCATACAAACAATTCGTTTAGCCTGAGGTAAAGAAATATTGTGTCAGACCTAACATTAGTGCACACAACGGGACAGAATGAGCCTTAACAAGCTGCAGCTTTAGTTGTAGTTACAGAAGCGAGGCCAGTACCTAACCGTACAGACCTACAGGTTACACACTCAAATCTGTCAATAACGAAACAACGAGGGACCCAAATTGTGTTCCGTTGCAGGCAGGTTCCGATGCATACAGGTACTTGAATCTGTACCGTCGGGGCTCCAGATCCTCAGAACCGTAAACATTATCCGCTATAGACAAGATTCCTTTACGTGCAGGTTCCCTTTAAGAGAGGTTTCATTTTACTGAGTAATATGCGTAATTTCATCATGCAGATTATAAATTCCCCACAGAATTAAGGAGCATCTAATTTAGTGGCGAATTTATGCGCTGTACCACAAAATACTGTACGTAACAAACAAGTCTATGTTTACCCTTTTTTAAAATTAGATTTCCCCGCTAACAATAACCCCCTCCTAAATAAACCACTGAAGGAATCGGTTTTACAGGCGTCTGTAACGCGTCAGTGTACAAACACCACGACTCCATTGTTAAAATAATTAGCATTAGCAATTCCTGTACAATTACCAAGAGTTGTGTTTATCGCGAAACATGCAGAGAATGTCTGAACTCAAACTAGGCTGTTTTAAACAACCACAGTAGAGCTCCTTTTGAAATTTGGAACAAACCATCACACCACACCTCTTACAAGTTATAAGAGCTTTATACTAAGAATGGTCTTATTGGTGGTCGTCGCGGTTCGTGGTTGGAAATGGTCACTACAGGCACATGCTTTGATTTTCTCTCCATAACCTACATCCGTCTATTTCTGTTTTCCTCTCTCTCTACTCACTCATAATTATCTTGTCAAACAGCCATTCGCAAGTTCACTGCGAAAGTCAAACAGTTTACTCCACCCACCATAGCGTCTATCCTACGCGCCACTGTTTAAATTCAACGCTGATGGCAATTAACAAGGAAGAAGACCCTATGTGCTTTTCCATTAAGAAGTTAAACACAATACAATATAGACATACAGCAACAGCAGCGCTCTGTCTTTTTTCCTCCAGTGTGCCTGCATTACTTCAACCTTTTTGCCTTATGCTATGGACTGGTGTGGGACGGGATAGCTCAGTCGGTATAGCGGCTCATTACGGGCTGGACGGTCCGGAGATCGAATCCAGGTGGAGGCGAGATTTTCCGCACATTTCCAGACCGGCGCTGGGGCCCAACCAGCCTCCTATACAATGGGTGCTGGGTCTTTCCCGGGGTGAAGCCGCCGGAGGGTGGCGTAGATCACCCATCCCCATCTAGCGCCGAGGTTAAAGAAAGAGTAGATCTATATTTCTACTCCCTCTGTGAGCCTTCGTGGCCTGTTCTAGGGTGAACTACAGAACTCTGCACTACAAAATAAGTGTCCTTGAATTGCGCCTATTGAAATATGGACAAACCTGTATGAGTCCAACACAGCTTACCGTTACTAACAGCTCTCAAAACAAATGCAGAAGATAGCGGTGGATGAAAATTTGAAAACTAAATATTTTATTTGCAGTTCATCTAAATTCATTTATGTTGGCCTCTTAACCTGCTGCATAAATGGTCAGACCCACAGACGGAATCCCGTCGTTAATAAAACACGTACCAAAACAAATTATTGTACATGCAATGACTAAGCGAACATTTGACTTCCATTGCCGTTAACAACAGCTCGTAATGTAACTTAGAACGCTTCAGCTATTCAAGTTTACATACGTATAAAAATGAACCCCATTTCATCTTTCCACTCCACTGTTTTCATCCAATCTCTCCAATGAGCAAACACAAGCTGTCATTTACTTTGGCACATTTTATGCTCTCTTGGTGGAAACTATTAGGATCACCGTCACCTGAAATGTGGCACAAAAAAATTATAGCGTAAATTCACCGACGCTAAGAAGGCAAACTGCCACCATCTTCAGGGTACACTAGAAAATGAAGTAAGTTCCCCCCCCCAAATAAAGGTTCCTACCAAACTACACGGCGTCACGAACCAAAAGACGCTAATCTTTTTATCCTTCAACTTATACTCTTAACTCAACACTGTTTGTGTAATTAAATCAAAAAGGATAATACGGTGGGGCAGCTACCGCCATTAAAAATTATAAACAAATTTTCCGTTGAAAAACTTCGAGGGAAGAGGTCATGCATACTACGAAAATAAAAGTGAATGCTGGGATTGGGTGGGAATATTTCAAAATAGATTTAGTCGCTGGTTTTTGTAAACACTTCCTGATGAAGAGCAGTGTGATTAAAATCAGGATATTTCTAGATAGGGTCATAGGACTAAAACTGTTCGTTGAATGTATTAAATAATGAAAATATTAGGGACTAATTTTTTATGTTTCAATTGCTCTCGCCGTAACTAGGCCAGTTAACTGACAAACGAATTAACAAATTAATTCACTACCTGACTCCATGCAGCACAGTCGTCCTTGAGAAGCTAACCGGGTCTCAGGTAGTCAAGTAATTCCCCGCATTTTATGGAACCCAAAGGTTTATTACTGCATTTACAAGAGCTGACACCTGTATCTATCCTGGCCCAGATCAATCCAGTCAATGTCCCCATCCTACGTCTTAAATATTCTTTTTAATATTATCCTCCCGTCTATGCCTACGTCTTTCAAGTGGTTTCCTTCCCTCACGTTTCCCTACCAAAACTCTGTGCGCACCTCTCGTTTCTCCCATACGTCACATGTCCCGCCCATTTGAGCCTCTTTAGTGGGTTACTATGCACATTCACATAACCACTTCAGTACACATTTCCCTATTCTTGAAATATCTTCTCAAATATAGACACTTCTATTACTTTCGCAAAACCTTTAGAAATTTCAACCTAAAGACAAGTTTTCAAAGTTAATTTACTGTCTTCAGACTTAAAAAGGCACTTCCGTTTTACGCAGTATGTGTTGTCAATAAAAGAAAACATTTTGCTACATCACTGAATACCCACAACCAATAATGAGCTCCGACTTTTCGGAAGATACAGGATGAACAAATAAACCATATACTTTACAGCATGGAAGCCACGATTGTAATTATGGTATTGTTTATGGAAAACAAAAATATAAGTTTAACAGACAGGCCTTATTCTTGCGGCGAGTCTAACACTAATAAGAAACATACACGCAAAAGTAACTGAAAAAATGGGACGTAATAATGAGAAACAGAAGCTGATAAAGAAGCTCTCCAAATGCAACAAGACAGCCTCAACTAAATTAAAATTTCAGGAGTCTAACGTGGATTAAGATGGACGAGAGTAACCAAACGCTCGTTAAATTTAATGTATAGTAATTCACGCCACTGTTGTATCGTGAGTTACACTCCGTCAGAACTTCGTCGCACAAATGGCATTTAATAAAATCCATTTAAAAGGAATTCCTGAAACACTGTCTACTGGAATAGTGCATTCATTTCCACAGCCTACGTCCGTAATAGCATTAACTCGCACCGGGTCGTTCAATACAATTATCAGTGAGCAGTGTAGAGCAGAGAGGGAGATGGAATGATTGGAGTGAGTTGGCTGGTTCAAAGCTTGAAAGTTAACAAGGTGACAGAATTGTCATGCCACTGTTAACTACTGCCACTCCAGGCAGCAATGACAGGGCATTGTATTAATCCGCACTGCTACGTTACATCTACACGGCATGCACACAGCCTCCCCTTAGTGCGTTCAAGTGTCGCCTCTAAACTCGATGTTGCACGGCAGCTGCTGCGTAAACAACACGGTTAACAAAATTGGAGGTGAAGTTAAGTAAACTTTCTAAAACGGGGAAGTTCGTTCTGTTATTGACAGTGCTAGCTACTACGTTCTTCCATGCAAAAGGTTTTCCGAACTGTGTCGTTTGTCCCTTATTGATAGCGCGTTACCTCTCCTGCCTTATTCGCATTAGGCTTTCTGAACGGGGTTGTTCGCTTTCTTCTCGAGAGCACTATGCCTTTGTTTCTCTGATTCATACATTCTACGAGGCTCGTGTTACATACTCGGCATGCCGTACAACGATTAATCCGTCTCATAATATCACAAATCTGCGAACAAGCGCAAATGTCTTAACAGCTTTTTTCCACTAACGGCAGTCCTTCACATTGTTCCACAGAATATTATCCGTAATCACGAAGGGCTGGATGATCGTTAGAGGACGCTTGTGTAAGAGTTCAGTTGACAGTGTAATTAAAACCTATTCATACCCACAGACACTGGGTTCCGTCCTTGCATATAGAAATTAATTTTCAGTATCTGGAGGTTTCACTAAGTTTCAAATTACCTTCTTGAGGTTATCATGTAGTTATATTTAGCATAAGCCGCAATACCAAATGTTCAATCCTTATAGCCCATCATTAACATAACCTACGTGCGGAACAACGCAAATTCAAATCAGAAAGTACTACAGCAAAAGAGAAACGTACTAAGAAACTACACAAACAAAATATCTGGGTTATAACGGACTTGTTTCTTCAGGCTGCAGAACACCGACTTTATTTAACAACTGTGTGCTTTACCTACTGTCACTTCGAATTTCAATTATCTGTCTAGTCGACACTTCACTAAAGTACAGACCCACTGATAGCTCAGAGCGGAACAAAGCCTCGACTCTGTACCTACTGCGTGCCTCCTTAACCTGAAGCGTTTAGTGGCTACAGCTGCTACGGAAAGTTCATTCGATGTTGTCAGCGTTATTCAATGAGGTCTTACAGACGAGTGGAAATTAACCGTAACAAAATTATTTTCATTGTTACAACGTGTATGTTGTCGAGTCACTCAATTGTTATACCAACTAATGCACTTATATAAAATTTACACATTAAAACACTAAAGCTGCTCCGACATGTTTCGGTCCTAAGACCATCATCAGGGAGCTGTATTTCTTTGCCTTGCTTAAGTCACATTAAAAGCCATATTAAACCAGTCATAAATTACCCTACTAGCACAACGAAGTTAACTTATGGCTGCTTTTAATGTGGCTTTTAATGTGACTTTAGCAAGGCAAAGAAATACAGCTCCCTGATGATGGTCTTAAGACCGAAACATGTCGGAGCAATTTTAGTGTTTTAATGTGTAAATTTTATATATGTGCATTGGTTGGTATAATAATTGAGTAACCGTAACAAAATTACAAAATCTAATAATACCAGAAAAATATACAACCTTCTTAACAATAATTACTACAAATATTATTTTAAAGATTGGATTCAACAGACTCAGATGAGGGTAAAATGTCCGGTTCCTACACAATTCGCTGTCCATAAGAGCCGGGAAATATTTTGACTACCTGAACGCCTATTCGCTTATAAAAAAGGGGATGATTCGTAATTCTAAAAAAAGCTCACATTTATTAATTTACTAGTCAAACGGATGAGCAAATATTTTTAATTATATAAGTTAATATCCCTAAGTGTGAGCATCAAGAACATACCTTATGTGTGGCTTACAGTTCCTTAAACAATTCTGTTTAGTAGCACATCAGACCATAATTACTAGCGGTCTATTATTCACGATATTGCACTCGAACAGAAATAGGTTAACCTACGCAACTCCATGACCTAACTTTATTCGTGGTACGACTCTCTACTTCTCCACAAAATTAGGTGCTTATTCTGCACTTAATTTGATCAGTTCTGTATAGACAGCTCCACGGTAGCTAAATTTAGAGAGTCATATCACGAAACAAGGTTAGTCATAAGACTGTGTATTGTAACCTACAATATAGGAGAACAGAGTACAGCATGGCGGACACAGCAGCGAAACTTGCACCTCGACCTTTTCCCATCTCTTGTGAAAAACTTTTCATAAGCATTCACAAAGCGCAGTATAATGCTGACGGAAAGTCACCTGGTTTCAAGAAATAGTGATCCAGGCGTCTAATACTTCCTATTCCTTACAGGCACAAAGAACATGAGAGGCAGTTTCAGATGCCTGTTTGCATTATCACACCCAGGACTCTCTACCAACCCAGTTTGTGTGATGTCCTTTACAGTAATAGAGTTCCGTTAGCAGCCCCTCATTATTCTTAGCTGATTTCTATTCAAACTGAGTAATTCCCCAGCTCTTTCAGCAAAGGTCTTTTAAGAAGCCCTTAGCCTGCCTTTGTCCATGCATGAATGGATTGCCAATGCTGTTCGTGTTTCCTGTTCGTATTTTAACCTACATAAGGATACTCCACTACTTACTTCTCTTATGTGGATCTTGAAGTATTTAGGTGGTTACCAATTTCATTCATTAAAAGCACTGGCGCTCTAAGTAGCCCTTGTACCCGCCAAACCGTTGTTCATGTGAACAGCTAAGTACAAGAACTTTCTTTTAACACAGGGTCCATTCCAGTTTAGGCACCTGAACAATATGATAGTATAAGTCTAGCCTACTTCAAAAACCAACTCAACACATAGCCGCATATAAATAAAGACGAAGCTGAAACGAAGGACTTACACCCACCTCACTATCGTTTTCCCGTATAACATTAATCATGATGTCTTAAAACAAGTAAACCTATTGTTATGAAAGTCCTGCACTTATCGATATGGCAGTGTGTCTATTTATCTACAAGAACAACACAGGCAAGGTTCGCATAACCTAACACTGAAGCGCATTCGTGCAACCATTGCTGCAGTGTATAAGTAATAATTATTATATATTCTGAGTGTCTGTCTATAGCTTTAGTTATCCAGTATGCAAAGCGCAAGCGACGTATTATATTATCATCTCTCAGGCTCTGCCATATTTTTCCACATTATGTCATAGACGGCACGATTTTCGGAAAGCAGGAACATAAAATATGTGTTTTGATTTTCGCCACAACGTTTGTCTAGAACATTTCTCACTCTACGAAGAATTCAGCGAGATGTTAGCATGATAGGTCTTCATGTAAAGTACTGGTTAGTCTTGTTTGATTTTAATGAATTTGAATTTTCATAACATATTTTCGAAAAATACTCAAATTAAATGAAAACCCGTACAGTGGGAGACGAGTTGTTCCGTGCGGACGGACAGGCAGACAGACATGACGAAGCTAACAGCTGCTCTTTGTGCTCTTTGAATTTTACGAAAGAACTTAAAAATACGTCACACGACCATCACAGCGTCCCACGTGCAGCTTATCCGTCTCGAGACCAAAATGTATGCGGCCCAAATCGTGGGTCAAAGTCCGATACTGACTGTGACAGCGCTACAGCCCTACAGCTGTAATCTCACAATTTGTTGTCACTGACGGAAACAGTGTAAAACTATATACATTACTTTTACCAAAGGGTTTAAGACCCAACGAACACGAAAACTCAAGGGTACGTTAATTTCATTTGACTATAATTGCGTGCAAAGTGTAACCGACGTGATTTTCATGGATCATCCGGTTTTAACAGACAGAAAAACTTCGAGCCGTTCTCATAAATTCAATGTCTGTAAAAAAGTGACCGAACTAAACCAAGTAATAAAGTGGATCTCATTGCCATGTTCCTAATGCCTACCATTACGAATTGTGCATGCATCGAAAGCTAGATATGAAATTCCAGTCTCTCTACGATTATTTCAAAAGTATTCAACTTCAGAATGTCAGCTCGCAATGTAACGGAGGAATGGCACTTTGCTATCTTCCACCCGGTAAAGAAAGTTAAAAAAGTGTATTTGATTAAATTCCTGGATTCAAAGCACAGTGGTCTAAAGAAATAAGGACATAATAACATTTAATTAGGTTACTGTGTGCGATCGTAAAGTAAAAAGCACTTACCTTTATAAAATTCCGGATTAATTAAATTTTACTCTATAAAATTAAACACATATTGCTAACGAAGGTTGTACTGTACCTTAACTCTCTATACTGTCTTTAAAATCAGAACAACACAATAATTAACGATGAAGTCAGTTTCACGTTTGATTTGTCACGAACTTGAGTTCTGAGTGATATACTGTGCTGGTTGAGGTCTTACCTTTCTATTGCGCGCTAAGTTTGCGGTCACCAGCGAGGAGATGCGGCGAAGGCAGCAGCAACCAGCGGTAGTCAGGAGGGGAAGAAACTGCGAAGCAAATACGGAGCCAGCGTAAGTGAATTGGACATCTGAAGCATTTCTTATTCATGGACCGCACAGACGTATATATCTATGCCACGGTACACTGCATCGAGGCTGTGCAAAATTTAGTTCAACACTCGTTGCAGTGCGCCTTTATACGAGACATGAACGGTGCTGTTAAAATAAACTTACTGTACATGAACTTTATATGTTCACCGTCCGTGCATTAAAGAGTCTTTATATGTATATGTTAATCCAATACATGCATATTTATAAATGTATTCAATCACATATTATTCTTCACCAACATATTTCGGTCATTCCTGTGACTAACATCAGGGTGTCTTGTAATAAGCACACAATAAATATACAAATAATCGTAAAAAAATATATGATAACACGACTTCATATTAAATCAAGTCGTGTTCTCCCACATATAACCATCATACATGTTGGTGAAGAAACATATGGCCATATTTATAAACGTGTATTTGTTGATTTATCAATTATGAAATTATTATACATGACTGGCGGACCGCGGTAGCACAGTGGTTAAGGTGGTCGTTGGTTCGATCCCAGCTAGTGTCACTGGATTTTTCATTGACATAAAATCCTTCCGATCGCACTATGGCCCTGGGGTCGACTCAGCCTCTAACAGAAATGAATACCAAGAATATTTTCTGGGGGTAAAGATGGCCGGTGCGTAAGGCTGATAACCTACCACCATCCTGTGCCGTTGTCACGAAATCTGGGAACCTTAACTTCCTGGAACCATCTGGGCCACTCCAGGACTGTAACGGGACTGCTTTACCTTTACTTTACCTTTATACATGACTGTATTTACTGAAGGTTGTTTCCAAATACATTTTAATCGGAAAACCTACAGGAAACACAGCAAATGAGACACCGTGGAAAGGATGTGAAAATATGACAGAGATATTAAACAAAACAAGTGCGAAGTGTCGACTGGTTTCATCTGGCTCCGGTTAGGAAGCATCGAAATGTTGCTGGCAACACAGCAGTAAAATGTCAGCAGCTGATATTTTATCTATGTGGTGTCGTTATTGAGATTAGAGTAAAAAGTGGGTAAAAAAGGAAAAGGCATTATTTAACGTTCGACCTCTGACATACGGAAGATTACGGGAAGTTCTAAAAGGTGAAATTCAGTCCCTGACAGTACAGCACGCAGTAATAATTGAAAAGCCGAAAGACGCTTATAGGCGGCGATGAACTGTGTCGGGAGCAACAAGAAGGGAAGACACACTAAACTCTATCGATATCTTGCATGGTAACTTTCTGTGATATTAACTTACTGAACCAATGATGGATATAACACAACGCCTAAAATTAATTCTACATTAGCTCTACACATATTACTACACACGATCACCCTTCGTAACTTTGTTGTCCCGACGCTCTCAGTTTGGTAGGTGATCCTCTTACGGGAAACGGGTGTGGTTCACCGAATCACATATAGTTTTAATTATTGTCTTTTCACTTAAGTTTTACTTATTCATTTTATTCTTGATATAAAATAATGGAGCGCTATATACAGTAAAACAGCTAGATAATTTCTAGGAAACTGACACAGTTACTACTCTGTACTCCTACTTACACCACACTCGTAAGCGACTGACTTCGCACTGAACTGCTAGCGTCCGTTATCAGCTTCTAACCGTTTCGGCAATTAAATCTCTCCCCTCTTACCTATCACCAACGGTCCCGAATATACATTGACAGATTAACGCACAACGCATGGCCATGAACCGTCCGTAACTGACGCCAGCAATCCTAATAAACAACTATACTAAAAATGATTGGCTACAATTATTCTATATCGGAACACTCCGGGTTCATATAAAAATAAAATGTTATTTTATCAGTTTTCTATCTGTATGTTAATTGTACATTGGCACAGAATAACTGATGAAATAGCGCGTTGCTCATAACTTTAGGAATTTTATTCATCACTACAGTCAGTTCTGCTGTCAGGAGACAGTAGACTTCTTCTGTGACCACAAGTAATAAAAATGACGTCACATAAAAAAATTGGCCTGTCATCAACTTTGCATCTTCACACTGGTAGCTGAAATCGCGTAATAGTCAACACGTGTGTGCTCAAGTTCGCGTTATACAGGCAGCGTTCACCTATTCATCAATCGCCGTAGAGCCAATTCGCGTTAACGCAACATGCACAACAGCACAACTGCCTGCATGATGTCTCATATAAAGCAAAAGGACGAGCACAAGTGCCTGTTCCGAGGTTCTACGGCTTACGAGTGGGCAGATAATTAGCTCACTGCTCTACCTCCCTTATTTCAGCCGCGACTTAATCTTATCATAACGGAAAGGAGGAGGAGTGAAACCCATGTAGCCCCCCACTCCTTCGGTTCCATGCCCTCGTCAATTCAAATCATTTACATCCTGAAAATTCCCTTGGCACTGTCGGTCTGCACTTTCGTAACACCTGCATCTCTCAGAATGAGATCTAAACGTTCACAACTCCACAACCTACGAAATAGCACTGCAATATAACATTTATGTTAATCTTCAAATAAATAAATATATATATATATATATATATATATATATAGCTTCTAATAATGATAGACACTCTGTTACTAAGACCTTCACTACACTTCACTACACTTGTCGACACTTCACTTCTTCCCATTTAAACTCCACCCAACTACACTTCAACACACTTCACTACCCTTTCATGTGGCTTAAACCCATCTAAATTTCCTACCGCTCCATTTCACCTCACAACACTACACTTCACCTCACTTCACTTCACTGCACTTTTAGACGATTTTCGCCACACTTCAATTCTTTTCGCTTCACCCCGTTTATAATTACCTTCTTCTTTTTATAAAAATTTTAGGTTTACAAGGGAGAGTCCCTAAAGCTTCTGCAGATAGTTGGTTCCAGTTTTTAATTGTCCTATTTACAAAGGAACACTTCCCGATGTCCTTTTTTTGCTTCCTGTCCTTTATTTTCCGAACATGATCAACCCTACTCAAATAGTAAGGCCTTCGCAGACTATCGCCTATAGCTTTCCAAGCCCGTTCCCCAGAGTACGCTCTAAACAGCGCTCATCAGCGCATATGCACTTACATATGGTACATAACTACTATGAACGCTGCACACTTGTCTTAACCCTACAAACCTACAATCGCTAGTAACGAACAATGAGAATGGACGGCGCTCTGGCTGAAACGTGCGTAGAGGATGAGCTGAACGGATGCTGTAGAAGTTATAAATAACCGGCGTCTAGTGTGAATCGACGTCGTTATTTATGATTTACATTCATAACACTGCCCAAGTGCTGGGCATGCACATAGCCGGGTCTAGTATCAAAGTGTTAAGTGCTTGTACTCGATGCCCTAGAAAAGGACCAACACAGCACAGCAAAGCAAGAAGCCACTTCAAATGAATAGTAAGCAGCTCTCAGAAATATGAATCCGGAATTGAAATATCGCTGCTCGAGAAAGTACGTCCTACACTGAAATGGAATAACATACGGTTTACGATTTCGTACATGAAAGATTAATTCCACTGTCCTGTACAAACCATTTACTTGCTCCTCTAGCAAAGAGGGTGTTCTTTTTTATTTATGGTGGATCGGTGGTAAAACTTGCTGGCAGGCTTTGAGAAATGAATTTTGTAAATTAAAAAATAGAAAAGAGTGATCTCCCACCTGCACACCTAAGAACATCCGCTCCATTAACTAAAGCTTATCTCATTTTGTTGAGCTAAATAGAAACCCCTAACGACCGATTCAAAGTGTCAGTACCATATATAAATGGGTTACTTCCTCTCCTTTCTTCATATCAAGTGTTATTTCCGTAGCTTATGTGCCTGACGACGCAAGGAATAAGCATGGCAAAATAACGGGCCATACCGATGGAAGAGAAAATGAAGCCAAAAAGGGTCTACCAAAACAGAATGTATAGAAATCCTCTCCAAAAGAACAAAAAAAAAGGAACTGAAGAATAAAATCCAACTAGATGCCACTTATTACTTTATTATGCTTATGTTAGGCTCAACATGTTTCGGGCACCAATATGCATATCATCAGGCGTTCGCGACGATGGCGTTGGTTACCACATAGGCCGTCTGGTTTTCGAGTTGCTGTTGGTTGGGAGTTAAGTTCAGGCAGGATGGATGAGTGTCCGGACCGAAGGCTGTAACAGCTTCGGTCCGGACACTCATCCATCCTGCCTTCACTTAACTCCCAACCAACAGCAACTCGAAAACCAGACGGCCTATGTGGTAACCAACGCCACCGTCGCGAACGCCTGATGATGTGCATATTGGTGCCCGAAACATGTTGAGTCTAACATAAGCATAATAAAGTAATAAGTGGTATCTTGTTGGATTTCATTCTTCAGTTATCAAGATGATGTACGGTCCAAAACACATCAAAAGAAAAGGAATTTGCAGTCCATCGGGTTACGTGGGTATACTACGACTTCCCTGCAGGTCCGAATTCCTCAGAGAAAAAAGCGGAGAGTATATACCATGTTTAAAATATTCAGTACCTATATTTGTTGAATAAATATTTAAAATGCAACTTTAGAGGTTAGCGGTGCGGTACGACCACTATAGTTGACATTAGGCGTCAAAAGGTTAAATCATATGTGAACCTTGTGACAGTGTAATGTAATCAGCCCACCCACAAGTGCTTTCTGCCTTAAGCGCTCACCGCTTATCAATTCACTAGCCATTAAAACGTGAAACTCTACAGTTTGCTTGCACAGTAAATGGCTGCAGTGGAGAAATTTTACCACGTGTCACTGCTGTGATATATATCCAACTCACTTTGAACCACAACGCCCAGAATGTCTCGATGTCTTAACTAATGGCTATTGGGATGCTCAGTTACGTGCTAGCCAGCCAGCCACTCGACTCCAGTCAGCATTAATGTGGACTTTGGTGACGATTTGCTTCAGCACAATGTAGCAATCACATTTCGTTTTGGATTATGAAATAATATTTATTTACTGTTGGCTTGCATAATGACGCTATCTGAGTCTCTATGTTATAGCGTTAAATTGTAGGATAGATGGGTAAAAGGTAAAGCGATCCCGTTACAGGCCCGGTGTTGCGCAGAGGGTGGGTAGAGGTATAGCTCTACTCTTCCATGACCGCGGCACTAGAAGGAGGTGAGTGGTCAGCAGCACGCCCAGGCCGCACTTTACCCCAGGGAAAGACCCGGTACCCATTTTACAGGAGGCTGGGTGGGCCCCAGGGCCGGTCTGGACGGGCGGAAAAATCTCGTCCCCAACGGGATTCGATCCCGGACCGTCTATCCCGTAGTCAGTCGCTATACCGACTGAGTTACAGGATAAATGGGTAGTAAATTAAAATAAAAAAACTAAAAAAGCAATTTTACAGGAATTTTTATCAAATTAATTACGATTCACAGTACTCTTCAGTATGGGTTAGCTCAAACCCTCTAGCAACGTCTTTCCTCTGTCTTCTGTCCGACCTTTTACATTTACAAAAGGTATCAGAACCCTCTGAGGATGGCCACTTGAAGGCTGAAACATGTAGCAGTGTAACAGTGTACATAAAGTGTTATTGGTGCATTAGTCAGATTTGTACGTAAAATATAAAACCTCCACGTAGCAACACAATCCTTGAGGATCTGATAGTGGCTCATCTAGTCAGGAAATCTTTGCTCTTACGGAAGGTGTAGGTTTGCTTCACGTGATAAATAAAGTGTTAAGAATTTTAACAGGCAAATAGATAAATTTCACCCTAGAACAAGCCACGAAAGCCCAAGGGGTTTTATATGTATAGCTCTACTCTTTCTTTAACCTTGGCGCTAGAGAGGGGTGGGTGATGAACGCCACGACGGGAAATACCAGGTACCCATTGTACAGGAGAGTGGGTGGGTCCCAGGGCCGGTCAGGACGGGTGCAGAAAATTTCGCCCCCACCGGGATGAGATCCCCGGATCTTCCAGCCCGTACCAAGTCGCTATACCGACTGAGCTATCCCGGCCCGTTTAAAAAGTTTAACACAAATAATTATTGCTTAATTTCAAATTCGTGTTTCATCTTCTCGTCATCATTTCATAAACAAGCATATCATATTCTGACAAAAGCATTGAATGCCCGGGAAAAGTTAGAATGTGTTTCACTGACAGGTAAAATGACAGACAGTGTTCACACGTGTAAGACTAATTCAATATTGTTAAGTTTTTGTTCAGTCAGGTTTCTCTTGAAGGTACTGCCTGATATATACAGAATAATGACCCACATACAGCCAGCTCTACAACTAACCAACCTTGAATTTTCTGTAGAAGCACACATGGCAAATCAAATTATGATCGCCCCTTATACGACTATAGAGCGCACTCTTCAACATGCTTATAACAAGCATGGAATAATAAAATACAGAATTGAAGTGTGTTACAGAGAAACAGGTTTATTCTAAAGCAGACCGAGCAAAGCACAAGAAAACAATACGGAAATATTCCAGTGAGGAAAATGGCGTCATATGTTTAAACATATACCAGTCCAACACCAAGACACACCAGTCTGCACACCACATTCTCATATACACACGAGATCCCATCTATGTTTACTACGCAATACCACACAAAGAAGACATTAAAGCTAATAACTAACTTTCCCCGCTTGTTACAGCGCAGCACACCACATGCAGTAACATACGTCTTGTTCTCCTGAAGATGGGCATAATGATGCCCGAAACATGTTGAGAAATTGTTAAAAATAAACATCTAAC
>Ga0123354_10007027_pt1 | contig 16836 bp, 8 predicted proteins | sample TergutLab28metaG_2_FD_97872 | JGI IMG/M metagenome (GOLD analysis project Ga0123354, IMG submission 97872) | Labiotermes labralis P4 segment gut microbial communities from Petit-Saut dam, French Guiana - Lab288 P4 | ecosystem: Host-associated > Arthropoda: Insects > Digestive system > Gut ...
AGTATATACAATGTTTAAAATATTCAGTACCTATATTTGTTGAATAAATATATAAAATGCAACTTTAGAGGTTAGCGGTGCGGTACGACCACTATAGTTGACATTAGGCGTCAAAAGGTTAATTATCACGCCTTAGAGGCGTATGGAGGAGGAGGCACAGAACCATACGTTTTGAACCTTTGTTTGACACGTGGGTGACTGATAAGCCTCACGCCTCGGTTGCTTACCTTCTAGGCAAGGCCCCTCATATCCATTGTGGGCTTCAGAGTCTGTTTGCACACTATCAAGATCATTAAAATTTCTTCCCCAGCCTGAATGAACCGACTCGTACGTATAGTGGTACACGCCATAACCTCGTTACTATACTGACATATCCCAAAGCATGCCAGGATGGATCACACAATAATTTTTCATAATTATCCGTAATTATTTATTATTGTGTCATTTTGATTGTCTGTTTTCCAGAATTTTAACTTCTATATACGATGTGACTGGTTTCTATCACGTTTCTGGAGGCTGCCTGGTACATTTCAGTCGCGCACGTTTGGCTGCGTTCTGAATCTAGAAGGCCGTAGCATTGGCTGACGTCATTGAATGGTTGAGTGTCGTGAAGTAGGGTGTTTCATGTTTCGGTGAGGAAATGGGCTGGAAAAGAAAATTGGTTGGTTGATGGTGCTTCCTATTGTTGTAAACTCGTCATTTGAAAAGGTGAGAAACATTTTTCCTCAACCGGTTTGTTATAAATAGAGAAATATATTTATTTGTGAGTTGGATTTTGCTCCGGTTACCATTGATCTGTCGAGTGACACATGACGGAGATGTGATTTTGCTGCAAGTGTTGGGCGTGTTAATGACTTGTCATGTATACCTGACTTCCATAGTTTTTCATTTGGTAGTACCAGGCATATTTGATTTAATGTAGCTTTTAATTGTCATGGGAACTTATCTGTGAAGAAAGCGCGTTTAATTAACCTATTTTATCGCCACGTTCACCTTTCACATTAAGGTTATGAATTTCACGTCTGCACTGTCTTGGCGGTTTTGTCGTACACAACGAGCTTGCCCAGTTACCGATGAATAGTGCCATTAAGGTTTTGTTTGGGACGTTATATTTCAAAGCTCGTCTTGTCCAAATGTTGCGGATACCTAACAATATTATTTTCACACGTATTAAGGTTACGTTCTTGTGTAACGTACAAAGTATGTCATATGTATCTAGAATAGTTTCGTTCAGTGGTCTTCATTGGTGGTTTTCTGCTTCGTTAATGTGCCCACTGCTGAATATTTGTATCTTTTTGTATCTTGCCATGCTGCTGTCAAAGGTGATTTGCCGTTACGGTTACGGACATACGTAGGTTACGAAGATGTTAGAAAATGTTTTCCATGTGGTTTCGATTTTTTCTGTTGATTCTTTTGTTTCTCACTATTAAGGTAATGAAGGATTCTTACATAATGACCAAAACTGATGCCTTAACACATGGTAAGGTGGTGATATTGTGTTAATTAGATATGTATTAAGTCACAATTGCTGTAATATTCCAAAAGCTAACCTAATACTTCTATAGAATGCTGTACTGGTATTTCTTGCGTGTATTATTTTATATGAAAAAATCAGAGTACAGTTTTTGTATACTTTAAAGAATATTTTATGCCAACTATTGATTTTTTTAGGTCTATGTGTATGCTGTAATACAAGGGGCATTCATTTTGCATATGCAAACATGTCCATGGGTCTCTTCTTTCCTCTTGTGAGGGAACACTGGTGGACATGATTATGTGTATAACAATAAAAGATTTAATTTTTGCCCAATTATTTTTATATAACCAGGAATTGGTGCTGTTGTAATGTATATGCCTTGAAGCTTTCACAGTGACAGAATTCAGTAAAATCTTCTTGGGCAGTCACCTCAAGGCCCAAAAGTTCCCCAACATTTCAGGGACTGACCCATCCCTGAAACGTTGAAGAACATTCACACCTTGGCACAGGTGTCAGCCTGAGAAGATTTTATTGAAAGCTGTTGAAATTGATTGGATTCAGGTAAATGGTGCTACCATGAAAATAATGTTATAAAATAATCATAAAATTTAATGACCATTAAGGATCAGCATCTGTCACACCAAAGCAACTAGCAGCATGTGTTAGGCAACAGGCACTATAGAGTGCTCCGAAGAATTGAATTGTTTTCTGTGACAATTGTTTGTACATAAGTGACAGGAAAGCAGTAACTGCAATTATCATGAAATGATACGTGATTTTTGTCATAAGTGACTTACATGGTGCATTGGCCAGTGACCCATATTGCTTGTTCAGGGTGTCTGAAGAGTCACCATACACCTGATTTATTTATTTCAACATAGCTGCACTTTATGAATCCAGCAGATCTGTGTGGGCACTCTCTGGTCACCGCAGAGTTAGGTACGTTGCCATATCCTTTGTGACTTGATTATGGTATCTGTGATGTTAAAAGAGGTGACAGCATCAATAATATCAGCTCATTATTCAGGATTGGCCTATAATGACACCCTACCACTTTGTCTTTTATTATTCCCCATAGACTGAAAGACTGTCATCAACGCATTCATCGTCTTACCTGTGAGCTGTATTTCATGCACCAAAACACAACCATACACTCCTCAATGGAATAATTGCTTGCATCTGCCATTATCAGTGTCACACAACACACAACTGCTAAGGAGAAAATGCAACTTTGGGCATTGGCACGGTGTGGCTTCGCCACATGTTTGTTACCATGCAGGGTTACCTAGTTGCATAATGTCATGCCAAGTTATAAAATGCAGACATAATGAAATAAATAAAAAACCAAGTCAGGTGTGTGATGACTTCTTAGACATTCTGTAGATTGTTGTAGGTGTCGTATACTGTGTTCCTTCTGCATCATCCAGTGTTGCATAACCTCATTTAGGTCATTATGCTTCACATTATTGATGATGATGATGACAATAGAGGAACAAGAGAATGTGGAGTTCTGCAAATTATTGTGATGGCAGGCAGGGCAGCAGTTATTGCTGTACCAGTTTGCTGTGAGTCAGGGTCCATGTATTTTAGTGTAGAGCATGTATGGGAGGACCTGTCATAAAGACAGACTACAGAATGAATGAATTTGAAAAATGTGCTGGGAATGGTTTGCAGCATGAGCCATTGGTGGTGTCTTGCTGAAAGAATGGCACAAATTCTCTTATAAGTAAACAGGTATTCAAAAAGTGGTGTCAGAATGTGTGTTTCATTGTGTGAAATTTTGGTCTCAGACCACCATATTGACCCATTGATCATAGTTGTGCTCATAACATTTGGCACATGAACCTCAACGTAATGTAATGACACTGTCTGGTTTAATGGGATTTCCACAGTACCCATTGCTCTCAGAGTTCATATTTCTACTGAGGTGAATTAAAGCTTCATGACCAAAAGAAGTAGTGTGTGGTTAATACGACCAGCATGCACACTGTGAAGGTGGTTGTTCACACAGTGTAGTTATTTTGTAATTTGCATCACAGAGTTTGCGAACTGCAGTGGTCATACATGGATGAAAATGCAGTAGTTTTGTTGCATTTTGTGCTGATGACATACATATCTGTTGGTTGTGTAAGTTGGCCCGAAGTTTTTTTTTTTTTGAGATTTTCCCTGTCTAGTACCAATTTAATCCAGTTTCTCTTTAGCACATGTTCTTTGCATGTTCTGTTACTGCCAAAAATGGAGCCTTTTGCTTGAGACTGTTTTTTACTAATGTGTGAATTATATGTGTGTATGGCACCAGAGCATCAGGAAAGTTTGTTCTATATTTACAACACTTTTTTGTAGCAGTTATGTTTAGTGTGTGTATCATAAAGAAATCAACATGCCAGCTTTGAATGGCTCATGGGGACATTATATCCCTTCCAGTAAGCAGTATTGGAAAGAGACAGTGAGTTGGCTTGGTGTAAATGTGTCCATGACCTGACAGAATAAGAACAGGAATTGCAGTCATTTACAATGATGGTGTTGTAGGAAAGTATTGATTTGACTATGAGTATTCCATTCTGGATTACTGAGATTGGAATGTTTCTGAGAATACATGGAGCAGAGTTCCTGAAGAAACTAAATTACCAGGTAAGAAATGTTGAAGACAAATATATCTAAATGTAATTGACTTAATATGAATTGTCTGTGAAGGCACTGATAATACAGGGCTTTGAAGTTACTTTCTTTGGTCAAATACTTGAGATGTTACAGTTCTATATGTGTGTAAGTAATTGGATTATAAAATAATATTATGATAGTTGTCTGTTATGGTTAATTTTTGTGATGTTTTATTTTTCAGACTGTGAAGAGAGGTGGAAGATTGAGAGCTGCATTTACTCATTTGTGGAAGGAATGACTAGGGTCTGGGACAAAAGAGAAGGAAAGGCAACTGTCTTAATGTTGTGACCTTGTTGGTTTCAGCTTTTATAAAATCTAGGAAACTTGCCTGATGCACCTAGTACAATCAGATTTGAAGCTGAGCCTTAGGAGTGTTTTGATGCTGTTGTGACAGATGGACCAATGTCCTGACAGACTCACTCACTCACTCACTTGCTTGCTGACGCACCCTCAGCCTTTTCTTAATATCAGAGACCAACATTTCATACCTATATAAAACAATAACAATTATTCTTTTATATATTTCATTATTTATGTTTTTAGGTATCAAGTACTGTATTGGCGATATTTAATTTGCTGTTTGTCTCTTCTTCCATTCAGTTGTTATTTGTTGGTGGTGTTCCCAAGTATTCAGCAGCCTAGCATGGCAAACATCTTCGGAAGCACATACTTGTTTGTGACAAACACTTGTTTAAAAATGACTAGTCTTCCAATGAAGTTTTGCTTTATCTCAAGAAACCTAATGAAAATTTTTAGAAGACAGGCTGTGCACCAGAGTCCTTGGTGAACGAAGTGAACAAATGTCTTGTAGGCAGACTAAGAGTAACTTGCACAATGTGTACCATTGATTTTCTAAAAAAAAATCATACCTGACATACAGAAACTGACTGATAGGTAATGTGTCATTGGAACAAGAGACATTGAGGAATGGAAGCTACAACAAGCCACAAGGTCTTCATCTGCAGTATTTTGGGCCAATGTTGATAAAATGGAATGAAGCTGTATGTTACCATTATCGCATTGCTGAAGTATGAACTGAAATTGTAGTAGCTTCCAGCTTTTAATTATTAAGTGTATCTGTAAAATGTATATTTATGTACTGTTTTGTTTTAAAATATATTATTTAATTTACAAACAATATTTATTAATAACAATATACTTTAGATTCTTGATTGATTTAAAGAATGCTGAAGGATGGTCAGATAAGGAGGAGCCAGATAGTACAAAAGGCAAAGAAAGAGATGTAAGTAAATATCAGTTCAGTGTACGTCTCTGCATGGGCAGACAGAGTGCCATTTTGTGATGGCATTAAGGAGTAATTGTGTCATATTTTTGGCAACTTGTTCCAGAACAATTATGTAACCAGCAAGCAGTAAATCTTCAGCATAATTCCATTGAAGTATTGTTTTTATTTTCTGTAGGAAACTCCACATATTCCATTTATTAGGGGTAATATTAAATTGCCTTTCATTGTTATATTTTTGGGATTGTGAAGCTTTTTAATAAAGATACATTTATGTTTAATTCATGTTTCTTTAGGTGGGTTTGACTGCAGTGGGTTATCATTCTGTGTGTTGCAGTGTTGCTGTGTGAACTAGTGGTACCATTTTTGACCATATGGAGTGGATGAGGTTGTGAAAGGAGCAGGTGACTAGTGTAGAAATCAGAAATTATAAGTTTCAACTTAGAAATTTTAAATTTTTTACTAATACCAATTTCATAATGCATATTTTGGTGCAAGAAGCTGATTTTAAAATTACTTGTTGTACAGAATTGAGAATTGAGGCAATGTTCCATTTACAGTGGTTCTCTGTGTGTTGTATGTATGCAGTGGACTCAGAAGGCAGGTGTCATACATTTTTAACACATTGTCTTGTGCACTTTTATTGCAAATTACCTGTAGAGTACTTTAGTGTCTGTTGGAGCTTGAATTTGTAAGTAGGGCAAATTTAACATTGCTGAAGCAGGTAAATTTTCTTGTATTTGTTAGAGAATTTGGATTTTCTGGTTGTAAACATGTTACCATTGCCGTTCTTTATATTTTAATTATTCAGTCCTCTGTTCATTCATTAGTGCCCTGGTTTTTCCCCTGCCAGTTGCACTATTGTTCCATAGTTATCCATCATTACATCCAATGCGTGTGACAGCCAAAGCAATTTGGACAGTGTCACAGATTTGGTCCTTAGTTTGGGCCTTTGTGCTTTGGTGAATTCAGGTTAATGGTATTAAATTAATTTGTAATAATTTTTATTTGTAGTCTTATAACCAGCTTGAGTACTGAAATTTCAGCACTGAATAACATGATTTGAAGCAGAGGAGTCCATGTAATTTTTCCATAACATGTTTACCAATACTGCTGTGTCCATTGTGTTTTGTGTTAGCAATGGCCTCTTTCTGAGTGGTATCCAAACCATCATTTTGTTTGCATATCTAGTGTTTACTATTTATTTCTTGATCATTGTCATTCCTGGTCTTTATTATTCTAACAGTACTGTGAAGTGCTTGTGTTCATGACCTTGTCAACTTATTGTTTGTCACTTAATAACTCCTTTGCCCATTTCATTTCTTAATTCATTTATTTGCTGTTATTCTCTCAGGGCACTGTGGATTCACACTTATACTGAAAACTGGAGTGGGAGTGTTTTGTAAATGTTAGATTTAAATTTGTCAGATGTGCATCAGATAGTATAAATCATTCAGAATCAATATTATGACGCAGATATACACTGAAATATTTTGCAAAAATGTGGCATAAATAATCAAGTAGTTTCTGGGAAGTGATTGAACTGTGTGGTATTCTTAGGGTAATAGTGTTTTTGATGCATCATGGCATACTGAAGACAAAACTGTTAGAAGTTATTTTTAAAGCATGACAATGTGCTATAGAGGTCAGCATTGCTGGCACATCACAGACAGCTGTCATAAGTGTAACATGTATGAAATTTGAAATCATAATGGCGGATTAACTATAGTTCATATTTGTAACTTAATATTTTTATTCTCAGTGCTGTAAACAAATGCTCAAATAGTTATTTTTAAACCACATAGCAAACTGAAGAGTTTGAATGCATGGCAGCACAGGGGTGCCAGTTGTAAAACACATGGAAGGTGTACGTACCTCTTAAATGTTTTCTTGTGTTATCATGTTCAGCACCGAGGCTACGAATGCGTGGAGGAATGCCTCAACCCAAGTAGGCTTACACCTCTGTGGCTCGGTGCTTAGTTAAGCACAGGGACGGTATTATGCAATGTTATTTGGGATGTGTATGTCATCATGCAAAGTGAAGTCGAGTTGTTTTTAAGGAGTGGGAGGGAAACCAAAAGCGCTGGACCGCCGCCGGCAGGATGTGTAGGCGCAACTTTCGGAGATGCTATTGATCTGCGCGGTGTGATGCAAGGCAGCCAAGTAATGGGGGAGGGTCTGCATATAGCGGGTGTCTGTTGTTGAGCCCTACGACAATACTTCAAGCAGTAAAGTTTTATATGTATGCATGTATGTATGTATTGAGTGTGTGCGTGCGCGCGCGCGCGTGCGTGTATATATATATATATATATGCTCGAAGGATCGCATTGTATAATGTTTAGTAACATTAGAATTTGTTTCTTCAAACCAGTAATTAGTAGTGAAATTGCCACTTGTTTTACGCAAATATATATTCAAAAAATAAATCACCGCACCGAGAATAGAGGTCAGGAACGTAATGTAAATGTGAGTGGGTTGAACGAATCAAAACCATATTTGGAGTTAAATGAATCTGATTTGCGATTTGGTACGTTTTACACGTGACGATTTTCATGAATTTGGGGGTTATCTTTATCCTTACATGTATGTTAACCTATGAGAGACGAAGCGGGTGGTGGAAAACGAATTGGTACACGAAGTCATGAAATTAACCTCAAATTTTCACGTACCTCGTATAAAGGAAATTCGAAACCAAGAGTCCAGTCTTCTAGGATGGCGCCGTGTAGATTGGTACATAGGCATAAAATCTTCGGAGGAGCTTGCCATCTCCTCCTTGAGGGTTACCGACCTTCTCAACCTACACGGTCCAATATCCCAGAAGACAGGAATCTTGGTCATCTCCTCTGTGACAACCTCAGGTGCCCAAACAGGGAACGTTTAACAGAATTTGTTGCCTTTTAGAAAGCGGAGAAAATAATATTTATTTATTCATTTATGATTTATTTGAGAACTCTATAGTGTCAGGTGGTAGGGTGATTGATGAATTGTGAGTTGGATATCATGTGGCAGTGGGCGTGGCCTGATATGAGGTACTACTGCATTTGCCTAGATGATTAAACTGTCATCCAGGCTACTCTCTGGTTCCAAACTTGATACCGGCCCTTCCTGAAAACGACGGAGTGCTATCGGCTTAATCGTGACGTTAGATAGAATATAGTACCTAAAAAACTGTTTTGGGCAAAGTAAGTTCAGGCATTTTGATATTGTTCATTCCGTGCAATCACACATAATCAACTGATGTTTTCTACATAAAATAAGCAGTGATGTAATTTTATCTTATATGTATATGTGTGTGTGTTGTGTAAATTGGCTTTATTAGTTTTTAAAGCAAACGTGTTTTAGGTGTTGGTCATTGAAAATGGCAGTCTACCGCCGAAACATGAATGTATATTGTATATTTATTATATATACTTTGTATGTGCACATGTTGGTTTTTAATACTAAGAAGTCGGTTTAAGTATATTTAATTGGCCGAAGACCTTTTCTTTGGGCTGTGATGTTAGCTATTTAGAGCGTAATTGTTATTATGTGTACTTTCGTTTTTAAGATTCAGAATCCTCAATATTTTGCTCACAGAGTGTATCAATGGATTACTTACGATTCTAAGAACATATAAGCCCTATCTCCTAAACAGCACCGACAGATTGATTTTATTAAAAAATAGATACGCATTTTGTTTTCTGTGCTATGCTTCGAAGGGTTAGTGATGTTCAAACCAGGGCAAGCATCAGGGCTGTCGCAGTCATCGTACTGTGAGACAGCCATTTAGTTTAAGAACACCACCAGGTGTAAGTGCAAATAGCTGCTGCTTTCTCTAAAGGGTTCACCCTATTATAGTTATGTTGTAATTGTGTCTCATAAATTATAGTTTTGTTTTCAGCGTAGGTTCCTAAACGAGGTTGGGTTCTTGGGCATCTCAGCGCGTTTTTATCCCGTGAACAAAAATGATTCATATGTTCACCCTAGATATGAAACCAAGCGTTAATGCCCGAAGTTATATGTCAACAGCAAGGCGTAAGAAAATCTAGAAGAGGCTTAAAATATAGCTACAATGCCAAGCTCCTCGTCTCCACTTTCTATGACGTGACATTGTTTGCGTGTAAATATGCGATTCAGGAGAATGGCTTATAACGCCGCACAGCTTCGGTATTACGAGCTGTTATGTTGTTTTTTTTTTACGGTGCCAGAAGACTTACACGTACGTAGGTGGCACAACAATAACTTGAACGGGGTTGCACCAATGGTTCTGCTTCATGTACAAGATTTTAGGGACGGTTGTACCGCACAGTAAGGACGTTGGTGAGGCAGTTGAAGTCATACGGACTTTCCGCATCCAACTCGGTCAGTCGTGAAGCTTCGTATATGGGTAGAGATTTCCCAGGCCAGATGTGCAGTAATCACGGAGTCTTATATCATTCCAGGTATCTGAATTGACTGGATCGATGACCGTAGCAGCATCACTGTAAAGAAGCTGATTGTGATGTGGTTAGTCTGTACCTGAAGAACACAAGGCGTAATGGCATGTCTTCTAATGGTTTCGTACAGTTTTTGCATGGGCTTGTCACAGTTTAAACGCTAAGCCTACATGTATGAAGTCGTTAGGGGACGTGAAGGTAAAATTACTTAGCTTTTCTCTCCGTCCGACTTCAGCCCAGGGGAGAAGTTATCTGGTACTCATTAGATGTGAGGGTGAGTGGGTATCAGAAAGGGATGTATTGGCGACGATAAAGTTTCCGTTTTTTTTTTAACTGGGGAGCGAACCCCTACCAACCAGTTCGTAGCTCGTCTTTTTGTGTGGGTCATACGACTGTTTTATGGAAATTTATTTATTGGTTCTTTAACGACACTGTTTGTATACGGAGGTTACTTGGTGTCAAGGAGTGTGTGAGGATGTTTGTGTAATGCGAATTGGCGGGACGAGGCAGTTACTCTGCCTCATTTGTTGTCAGCCCATTACGTATTCATTTTATCCTCTAGGCGGCCCTCCTGGCAGGCCTTGTTGGGTTTCGTGGTGGCTTGTTTCGTTACGTGGTGGCGGAGTAGAGCGATGTATTTGCATATTTGCTGTAAACATTTGTGCTCGGTCATGCACTGCGAGCTGTATCAGGTGACACATTTCCCATAATGAACGGACCGCAGTAAGGGTCGTGTTGGACCTTTTTTTTTTTCCGTGACTTGATCGCAAAGTCCCTTTCTGACATGTCTCCAGACGCCTTTGGCCACTGGATGGTAGGGTAAAGTGGTGAAAGCATCTTCATCTTGCCCCTTGCAAGCACAGCAGATCGTCTGTGGGTGACCGCCTTATGTCTACAGTGTGGATTCGCGGGCACGAGCATCCTTCCAAACTTCCAGACTTTTCATGTTAGGATCCAGGACTTCCTTTCTGCATGCATGTGGAAAGATAAAAGTGGGCTGAGCCTGTAACAGGGACAGTCGACAACAGAATCTGAAAACGAATTCTGAAATGATGTCTTGGATGAAGAAGACCCGCTGGAAAGCTGAAGAATAAATGGAAAGAAGTGCGGATGGATACCGCCAAATTGTTCAGTACCAAAAAAAAAAAATGGCGTGCAGCGGCAAGACATACGAGCGATTGGAGAACGCAAATAGGGGAGGCCAAGAAAGAGCCGAAGAGCCATAGGAAGAAGGAAGATTTTCTTCCACCAGGACTTCTCGCAAGGCAGCCGAACCCCACACACGCTATGAGCCTGTTCCATTGGAATAATTTTAATGTATGTGTGTATTTGTGTATTACCGTTCTGGCGCTGAACGTGTATTGTCCATACAAGTGGTATCTTCTTAAAATCATAAAAAATAAATTTAAGCTAAATAAAAACTTCTAGAATGAATATTCTGCTTTTTGTGAAGTTTCATTTTTTATGGCAGTATGAAGACTACAGTTTTCTACTATATGACGTCATGTACTTTGGTAGATAGGTACCGACGTTTAGGAGGCATCACATCGTTGAAGACCGCAGTCTCCGTTATGTTTTGTGTTTCCTTGTTCCAGTTAAATGTTTGTGTTAATCACACGTAGAGTAATACACACTGTTGACTGCCTAAGTACCGGTATTTTGTCCTTTCGTTGTAAGAGAGTGATGATTTGGTGTGTGAAACAGTTGACGAAATTTCCTAGGGGATTGTACGAAGGTCATGTGTTTTAGCCCATTCCATTTTACTATCTGTTAATTCCATGGAATGAATAATAGCGAAATGACAACCGGCCGAACGTCAGAGATGCGAGCTGTGTTGTGTAGTATGAAGACATTTGAAAACATGCAAACGTATGTCACGTAGGCCAGCTCTTTAAATGTTTCAAGACTGGATTCTGGAAAATTTTTAAAGTACACATATTCTATTAGTGGACCGTGTAGCTCAGTCGGTGTAGCAACTGACTACGGGCTGGACGGTCCGGGATCGAATCGCAGTGGAGACGAGATTTTCCGCCCGTCCAGACCGGCCCTGGGGCCCACCCAGCGTCCTGTAAATTGGGTACCGGGTCTTTCCCGGGGGTAGAGGCGGCCGGAGCGTGGGGCTGACCCCCACCCTTGTCTAGAGTGCCGAGGTCCTAGAAAGAGTATAGCTATACCTCTACTCAAACTAAGGGCCTTCGTGGCCTAAAAAAAAGAGTGAAATCTACCTACATACCCTGTTACAGGCCTAGTTTCAACGCATTTGAATTTGCCTAATTAATTTTGTGGTGTTCCATTCCAACGAGAAAGTTGTAGAATACTTATCTCGTAAGAGATTTATAGGCTTTCTTGAAGTGTGTAAATAGTTTTGTGTTATGTGTTCTTGCTTTTGGGCGGAAGAAATACGTATATGGTTGTGTTCTCTGTTCGACTAGGACTCTGTTTCTTGTATGTTATTTAGGAACATTCGAAATGCTAATCCATTTTCTTCAGTGGTTCTTGTTTTCTGAGTGTTACTTCTTTTGCTTTCGCCTTTGAACCTTCAATCCCTTACATTATGAAGATGAAGTGAGTGTTGACTTCCAGCTGTTACCCGAGTTAGCTGTGTTTTTGAGAGATGCTGGATAACCTGGAGCCCGTATGTATCGCTTTGGTATGGTTTACAGCTGGATTGATATATTGGTAATCAATCATAAACATGCATAGGGAGTAACCTATCAGTCGTTGAAGGTCAGATGGTTGGGTATATATGTCGGAGACTAACATTCCTGGGTAAGCTTATATCCTCTCCTGCCAGGATAGGAAACAGGCTTGCCCTTGGAAGGATGTGCCCGATACATCCTTCAACCTGCTAGACTGCTTACAAAAACGTATGAAAAACACACCATACAAAACTGCTTGTACAAGTGGTCTTCCTGATGATGAACACATGATGTTCGAAATATGTAGAAGACGCCAAGAATTGAATTAAAACATTAATTTTAAAAGTGTGCATTTTGTTTGTTTACGTTACGTAATTCCGTGTAAACGTACCCTGTAAAATAGCCAATATGAAAAGTGAGTGTACTGTAAGAGAAAGGATAATTAAATCTTATTTATACTGGCAGCGTTCCTTTGTTATTCTACATTAGCGCCCAAAACACCTACGAACATTGGTTTATGGGTATAGTTGAAGTGAAATAGGCCTACTCGGCAGCATCAGTAGCGGCAGGATTGTATTGGATCCAGTTAACGCGGCTGTGCTGGTGTTGTTTACCTGTTCGAATGAATAACGAGTGACGTTTGAAAGCGTGGTGCCCTTTCTGTAGTGAACGGGATTATTAATAGCGTGTGGCTCAGAAATATCCCACCAGTGATGAGTATTTCCTCCCAAAATAACATCATATGCTTAACTCATTGCCGTAAAATTTATGACTGAACCTTTTCCCGCGATGTTCGATTCACTGGTTGGCATTGCCTGTTACACAAACAGAAATGTCTGACGTGCTATGAAGTCCTTGTTCCCTTACAGTTTTAGTCACACGGATTTCCATCAGTACTGCGATGTTCGCTCTGAAGTGCTACCTTGCGAAATAAACTGTCTGTTATTCTCTTTCATAACGAAGGATATATTTTTGATTCTCTTTAATTTATTTTCCCGTCCAATTTAAGTTGGTTATGCAAGTAGAGACCGCACATGCTACCCGCAGTTGTAATAATTCACTTCCCCTTTTTTTTCCGCATTCTCACTTAGTTGAGTTTTAAAATGTAACCATACCTCTACATTTTGTAAACACCTGTAAGACGTTGAGTGCCCATTTGTTCAGTGTTTGCTTTCGTGTGACGAAGCCACACTGGCTTCCTGTTTGAGAATTGCAGACGCGTTCTCTTTCTTGAATCATCTCCTGAATGTAGCAGGCCTATTCTTGTGAAGCTGAGACATGTTTAACCTTTTGAAGCCTAATGTCAACTATAGTGGTCGTACCGCACCGCTAACCTCTAAAGTTGCATTTTATATATTTATTCAACAAATATAGGTACTGAATATTTTAAACACGGTATACACTCTCCGTTTTTCTCTCTTCAAAATGCAGTTTCTTTCATAATTCCAACATATTTGGTTCCTGTGTTATTCACATTTTATATACAGGATGTGCTAAAATTAAAAAAATAATTCCGGCGCCAAAAGGTTAAGGTACTTCAAATGCCTGGTTACTGGTACGCTCTGCCACGCCTCCATAGCGCACACGTTAACACATAAACCGACGTTGCATCTGCTTGATGGAGGTGAAGTTAGAGGCGTCATGGAGAACTTACCATTTATTTTATGCGATTTGTTCTCATGCCGTGAAGACGCATATTGTAAGTTTTGGGGTTTTGACATCGTGTAGGGTGGTAGGTGATCATCAGCGTTTCGGAGATGATTGTGCCTTCCCTTGAGGATGGGCAATGTCGGTGAAAACCTATTAGACTGCAAGGTATCATAATCCAGAGCACTAATTGTATTATTTTGTGTTTGTTTCCTTCTTCCTCATTACTCAATTAGTTCAGTAATTCGGTTTCTATACCAGGCCAGCCTTTGTGGGATTTGTGGGCCAGGTTTTCATTTCGTTCTTTCCTTCTTCGTGTCGGTTAGATTATTGATGAATCGTGTGCCATGTATTAGCGACGTTTCCATTTCGAGTGTTGGTCCAAATCACGCTATCACGACAGACTGTCTTTATTTTATTTAGTTCTTTTAGCAGCAGAAGCAGTAGCAGTGTTTAATACTATATTTTGAAATAAGTCCTTGGTGTTCGTCAGCATTATTTTTGTGGCAAATTTTACGACCGTCTCAGTGTGTAAGACTGAACCGAATAATATCGAACATTTGATGAGTCATGACGTAGAAAGTTCTAGGAAGGAAGCGGTGCTGTCCTAATCGAGGTACCATTTCGGCGTATGCGTGGAGGGACAGAGGATGACGATGAAACTTCCAGAATAGCCAGTTTTCTGGCCAGTGTTCGATCTTTGCGCCTTCCGAATGCAAGTCGAAAGCATTTGCGCTTCACCAGCACGCATGCCTCCGACTTCTCAATTCACTGTTCATTAAAAGGTAAGAAAATAAACGGACCGAAACAGAAAGAACTGAAAGAAGCCTAAAAACTATTCCGCCATAAATATGAAACACCTACGAGGAGACAATATTAGATGTAGGGCTTGAGTTTCTCTTCGGGATTCCTAGGCGTTACGTAAGCCATTATTTGGTTTAGGGTTATTTTTATATTTGTTGGAATGTTACACAACCGTAACTTCACAGCTGGGTGTGGGTCGAATGACGAATTTGACCGTTCATTTAATAATAATAATAATTATTATTATTATTTACTGCAATTGGGTTGTTACCCGATGGCAGTGGTTATTTTACATGCATACAAAACATGAAATCGGTGTCTACTGAATTTAAGTCGGGAGGGCTACATGAGAAGCATGTAGTGGCAACTTGGAATCTTGGGAACCATCTCAGCATTTGCTTATAGACACAAGGAAACCAAGAAAAACCTGTGTCGAGGTGGCCGATCGCAGGACGAGGTGGCCGGACGCAGGACAGGTGGCCGGTCGCAGGACATAGCCGACGAGTTTGATCTTGGAAAACCCATCCAGAGACAATTTTTTTTTCAGTGTCACATTATTGTAGTTTTATGGCGACTGCGCACCCATGGAATCATTTTAATTCAGTTATTAAACAGACCGGATAATCGGCCAAATGGCTTGGAATTCAAACCTTCACTGTCACGTCTGGAATGGCTTTGGGGCCAGTGGGTATCTGGTCTATTTTCACAGGGGTAAAAGAGCCGGCCATTTAACCTCCACCTGTTACCAAGTTCCATAGGAATATTTGGCTGATGGAACCAAAATTAAATCTGCTCGACAAGTTTTAGCTCATCAGCCCCCCCCCCCCATGCGTTAGTATTGCAGTATTTGAGCAAAATGTGTTTAACTTTCTAGTTGATACATACGGACGGACGAAGAGATGTTTTGACAAAATTAAGGGGAACAGTTAATTGAGGAAACAGGGCTTGCCACTGAATTGTTGACGTAGTTAAGTGAAGCCACTCTTCCGGCTGTCTCAGTACACCGCAGCGTCTAAGCAATCAGGTTTTGCATGTTGTACTTTGCTAATATGACAAGAGTTTCGTTCGCATGTGCATAGAGCGAAGAAGGCTGTGCTTCTTTAACTCTAAATAAGTAACAGCTACGCTTAACACAATTTCGGCCACTTCTGTTTGTCGGAGAGGTTTTCGCGTGAGAGTGAAACATTCCTTATGCGGGGGTTACTCTGCACGGATTCTTGCTGTTTTTGGCGTTCGTAGTTAAAAGTTGGCGATTCTTCACGTGATACCTTCGCTGTCTTTCCGCTCATTCGAGTGCCACTGATCGGACTTTGTTGGTGTTGTGGAGTCATGCTAAATTTTGCTGACGCGTTCCATTTTTGGTTAAAATCCGTCAACAGGGACGGACACTATAGAGACCTACACGCATTTTTGTTGGCATCTTGAGGGATAACCCACTGAATATTTATTGGAAGGAAATTGTTTCGAGCGGAAGTTGTGGAGAAAAGTGATCACACACTTTTCATTCACAGTACACTTCTTTAATCTCGTACAGTTCTCGAGATAACTGAACAAAAGCGAACGTGCCGGAATTGTTACGCTATGCTTACATTTCATGACATTTTTTTTTTATGGTTTGCTCCATAAGTGGTGGAATGAAGCTGGAAGACAGAAACGTGGCGGGCAGTTTGGATTAGGCACTGAGGAACACATTTTTTTAAAATTTGAAATGTTTTTGCAATTTATTTACTGTTGGCGGCCGTAAAAATTTGGTGCATAAAGTTAGGCATAGGGGCTTTGCACCGCGTATACATTTCCAACCAAGATAAAATAATTTTAGATCAAGTCATACTAAACTAAACTAAACTCCGTGGCCTTAGTCCGCACGCGAACTATACCGACAGAGCGGCCGCCGCTGGTCGGCGAAGTTAGTGCCAACTTTTGCGGATAGAGGGGTGTCACGTGGTCAG
>Ga0123354_10007030_pt1 | contig 16834 bp, 13 predicted proteins | sample TergutLab28metaG_2_FD_97872 | JGI IMG/M metagenome (GOLD analysis project Ga0123354, IMG submission 97872) | Labiotermes labralis P4 segment gut microbial communities from Petit-Saut dam, French Guiana - Lab288 P4 | ecosystem: Host-associated > Arthropoda: Insects > Digestive system > Gut ...
ACAGACTACCATAACAAGCACTACAATATAAACCAACAGCACGAAGGAACACGGGACGACCGAGGAAGAGATGGAGGGACCAACTTCATCTTGAGGATCAAGGAACAGGAAACATGCCTAACCCTTTAGGAACATGATGATGATGATGATGATGATGCTAATGTCTCATAAACACTATTGTTGGTAAATGGTTAAAAATGATTTAGTAGTGTTTCAGTTGCTCCTCCTGTGAAAGACTGTTGGATTTGTTACCTAAAGATGGTCATAAATATATCTTTGCACAGCCTCATAAATTGTGTGGAATTAAATATTAAAAATCAGTGTACACATTAAACACAATACTAACTTCCATGCTAACTGGGGACAGCTATTTTATGTTACTTAGTTATGCAGGAATTGTGGTCAGATTTTAATTCAGTGTAACAGTAATTAGCAGGGCAATGGCCAGTCAACTAGACCAAGTACATGTACTGCTACAGTAGTGTAATTTACAGCCAATTAGGGGCAAGTTATATAGAAGGTTTTCATTATATAATGCTGCATAGGCACAGTACTAGTCTAGCTGATATTTACAAAGACATCAGCAGCAGCATCACAGTTTGAACAACTGTACATAATTTATCCACGTATGACTGACATATAAAGAACTTAACCTAATTGGATTTCAAATTACATCTTAATGTTATCTCACCATTTTCTTAGTCTTCCAATTAAATTTCATTTTTGAAAAGTCACAAAATATGAACTCCTATTTTCAAATAATTGTAATTTTAAAATGAGCCTTATGTGCCCAGGGAAGTACTGCCAGACAGTTATATTCAGCATATGCCTTAAAAGTATTATTTTCTATTGTGACACTAACAGATGTCAACAGTAAGTCATAACTTTCCATATTTGCAATTCCATGCGTTTATCATTCACTGCAAATGCATGTACACTGGTTGTTACTGTGTAAATAACAAACGAAAAACTGAAATGTGAACTCTACAGTCTTACAGTATGTGCTGGCCCAGGCATGAAGGTTATAGCAGTCAGAAGGTCAATGAGTCAGAAAGGTGTTATGCTGTCAACATTGTTATTAACCCTATGAGGCCAGATGCAATGCAACTGGGCATTTGCCAGCTGAGATCAGACTGTGTCAGTTTTGTGCCAAGTAACATATATTAAAAAAAAACAATGTTAAGTATTTAGCATTATGCAATGCCAGTACAGCATAATACTTTCACTGAAGACATAAAACATAAGTAATATACTGGGTATGGCACCCAAGCCTGCAAGTCAGAAAATCACAACATAGTGATATGGCATGCTGAGGTTAACATGTGGAAAAAAGTTGCTCACAGAAATATATACAAGAACTTTAACATGAATCACAGGAGGCCAGACTGGTTGCAACACAAAATGAACTAGTATGGCACCCAGCTGTGAAGAGCAGGTCATGAAATGTGTATATTCAACAAGAGTCCTGGAAAGGACAACTAACACACCTTTTCTTCACCCTTATTTCAAAGAATGAGGCCTCACAAAATGGAAACTCTCCACCTAGAATCCTAATAATTCAGAGGTCTCCATGATACAGCAAATTTAAATGAAATATGAACTAACATTAAGCCACATGCTATTTTAGTGTAACTTTTACATTTCAAAATAATTCCTTAATAATAACTACAATACAAGAAGATTATACAACAAAGTCATTATACATTCATGAAATAATTACGAAAATGGACAAAAATTCTCTCTAAAGAGCCCTTCATTATCAAATAACCATGAGCCTGGATCACAAATGTTAGCTTGTGCAATTTGTACATGTACACTGGTAACAGGTTCAGTCAAACGTTACCAAACATGACTTTACATCCTGCAATCTTCTCAGCTATGTTACTAAAAGAACCACAAGGTACATGATTAACTATAGAGTAAAACTGATATATGGTTCCAAATCACAGATCACATGTTTGATTACACTGTGGGCTGCATCATCAAAGTTCTCAATCTTGACACACAGATTTACATTCTTATGGATTTACAGTTTATAAAAATAACACAGACATGAAAACAAAACTTTGGATATTGTTGCTGTAGAAAGTAAATTCCTCAACTATACAGTGTAATAATACTATTTCTGTATACAAAACTATAGTAAAATACATTATCTAAGATAACACAAAACATGGCTTCTAGTGAAATAAAACACTATCAAATTAATATTATGAGTAACAGGGAACAGTTCAGCAAAATGCTGTCAATTCCTTTATTTGCAATGGAGTACCAACACAGTGACGCTGACCATCTATTCACCTACCACAACAAGGAGTGCCATGACGCCAATGCCCCCAAGCAAGGATGCCAGTTGAAGCAAAGATTCCTTGGGGTTTTCCTCCCGAAGAAGATCTGGCAACACAGTGACTAGTGCAATGTGCAGGAATCCACCTGCAGTAAATGGCAGAATCCATGACGTCCGTGCCTCTGCCAAGTATAAACACATATATATGCAGTCCATGACATGTGATGGCACAAAAATGACTAGTTTCAATACAAGGAAGCATAAAGGAAGGTAACATCTTGTATGTACTATGAATGAAAACTGTGCAGTCACTGTAGAAAATAATATGCTGAAAACAGTATGGAGGGGCATCAGTTCTTAAGTTAATGTACAATTTCATTATCTTTCTTTTTTATGTAATGTTTTTTAAAATGTAGACCTTAGAAGTTACAAATACAGCTAGTGAATGATCTGAATGCTGATGCTGCAAGGGAAGGATCAATATTAAAACGAAAAAGAAACTCTGAAGTTGGGATTGCAAAGTGTATTGTCCTGTATTGCCTTACCAAGCATGAAGAAATACAAGCTCTGTAATGCAAGCCACATCGTCCAAGTGGTACATTATGTTTTTCATGCTGCAGCATTAGCCTTTCCCAATTCTGCACTGTGTCTCATATAGACTGGTTATTGGGCACAATAAATGCTTTTGTGTTGAGCAACAAGTGTTCATTTGCAATGCTGTTTTCAAGTATGCATATTGGAAAGCATGTCACCAAAACTCTTCAAAAAAAATATATCCTTGTCAACAGTGCTACGCAGAAGAACAATACACAGAATCATGTAAAAACAGTAAGGCATATGTTCAGCTTTGAAAAGTAAAATAAACAAACTGTATTTTCAATGTGTTAATTATCTGACCAAACAAACCATACAGATTCAGCATATTAGTCTTCTATCATATACTACAACAGGTTTCGGCTGTCCAGATCAGCCATCATCACGTAGATGTCGGACACACAAAAAGAATATAGCTCTCCCCCTTTTATACTCTTTATCTGTATCTGACATCTACCTGATGATGGCTGATCTGGACTGTGAAAACACATTGTGATGTATAATAAAAGACTAATATACTAGATTTGTATGGGTGTGTTTGGTTACATAATTAACACCTCGTTAAGAAATACAGAATGGGACGATGTCACCAAAAATTTTATTTTTCTTCTATGTTGCACTGTTTGTATTATGTAGGAAAGTAAAGAGCCAAAATGAGAGAAACCTGAAATTAAGTTATGGTTTCCCAGTTACAGTACTGCAATTTGGTAGGCAGGTATCCAACATTTCATAGGAACATGATACCATGATAATAAAAGCAGTCTGTTCCTCCAATACACGGTTTCATAACCCAGAAAATTATGACACAAGTTTATATTGTTGTAAAAACCTCATTCCTTAATAAACCCTTGGGATATGTGACAAGCAGCATGGGTTACATATACAAGATTCATATGTGCCATTTGTATTGTACGTGATCTTCACAAACATTTATGATATGACTGGTTCTGTAAACTGTGACATCTCTTCAATTTACAACTCATTAACATACTTTATGTCAGATGAAAGTGATTCATCATACACCATGTAAAGGTTTAGCTGTTTTGTAATGGATTCCATCAAGGGAGTGTTTGGACATGGTACAGAGGGACATCAGTATAGGTCCTGAAACATATACTTGGTATACGATCTGTACATTCTTATTCCTTATGAAACGATGAGTGCTGGAAACCACTTTGTCTTCAAATTCATTCTGTATCTTACCAACTGCAGAAGTTGCCCCACTCAGTGCCACAGCTGTGAGAGCACCTATAATTCCTGTTGATGCTGTAACAAGCTGGGCTCGTGCTGCATCCCATCGTGAGAAACCTGATCTCAGGAGAATGGCAAAGTCTCCAACTTCATGAGGAATCTCATGTAAGAGGATGGCAAGAGTAGTCAAGACACCATGAGGAAATGACACTAAGAAGCTGCCTCCTACTGCCAGACCATGAGAAAAGTTGTCAAATGAATTGGCCATTAGGTTCAGATATCCAGTCACCTGGCAACATAAAATAAAGCACTGGCCATAAACTTTTCCCTACATATACGCACCATACCACAAAGGTACATGAATAATGAAGGTAAAGCTGTATGCTTTCTGAACACTGGAACTATATGGAAGGGCTACTCCATAATTTGCTTTACCCTCATTGAAAATACCCTTGGTTTCAACTAGATAAAAGGCTGAGTGGGTACCAGAACTACTCAGCCTATAACAGCTGAACCCAGCAGTTAACAAGCTGTTATGTAGATATTATGTTAGATACTGTCCACTGCCTGTTGTGTGTTTGGTATACAATAAATTCCCATTCATGTGAGTTCCATTTTGGTGGAATATGAATAAGCACAAGCTATCTTTTATACCCTCTATTTTCTTCTGTACACAAACCACATTTAAAGACTTCAGATGAGCATCACAATCAGTGATAGTACACCTGCCATCTTCATACCACTGTCTGCACTGTTTCGTGAATTTTACTGTGTTACGCTATTTGCATGTTGTTAACTGTTAAAAAAATGCCATTATGCTTGTGCCCATGAAGCCTGAACAAGCATGAGATCATCTTGGGAATTCAAGCTAGTGAAGGTGCAATGGCCCAAGGATGAGCATTAGGAGTTAACGAATGCATGATGTTTAGCATTTGCTGTCATTCAGTCATCTCCACACTGAAAATAATGGATGCCATTATAAATAATGAGGCTTCATGGGCTGATAGCAAGGAATTCACCAAGAATGCTGTCTGAAAAAAGATGTGGCTTCTGATAAATCTGGAGAACCAGTAGTGGTATGCCGTGTATAAACAGAGACTGACTTGCAGACTTTGTGGCACTAAAGAAATTGCTTAGTGGTTGAGCTAATCATTCCCCACAGAGAAGAGCTGTCTGCAGAAAACCTGGTGCAGCTAGAGACAACTGAACACCCTCCTGGAAGATAATGAAGAGGATAAGTCTGTACCAGTGGATCTGTTGATAATTCCTAGCCTGTAGAAGGAAATGGAGATGTCTGAAGATAGCATTACTTTCTGCAGAACCATACGGAAGAAATCACTACAGTGCAATAGTGCCATACAGCCTAATACTGGCTGGAAAGAGGACAAAGGCTCGACTTTCAGAGGTCTTGGGTTCTTCTGTCAGATCCACAGTGTTTCTCAGCCTTACAGACTGTCACCCTCTCGTGCAGGTGAACCACTCTTATCACCTGGGTTCACCATGGCTATCTGTGATGGACAGTGGTACTAAGCCTGAGTCTCATGAGGTCTGTGTGATTGTTCTGTGACATTCTTATAACATCTGTCCACTTGTAGTTTATCTTTAACACCAACCCTGATTTGCATTACCTCACATGTTGTGCATATTAGAATACAAAACTTAAAGTGTGTGACAGCTTGGAACCTTACCCATTATCTCTTGTAGTTCCTGAATTTCTTCCTTCTGCCCAAATTTTATGTGCACATGCAAAGGAGGGGGGATCTACTGTACCTTCATAAGCTGGTTCTACTTCTTTCTTCAGGTGACTGGTTGACAGCCTTCCTGTCATTTTAAACGACTATATTATTATCACAATTTCGGTGTTGATCACTGGTGGCTAATTTTGAGTACAGCACCATGTGTTCTGACACAGTGCAATACTCAGGAGGAGAGGGGATAGTATGGGGAAGATGAGGAAGAGGAAAAGGCACGCTCCTCAACACAGGGCTATACTTAGAAGATCCTGTAGTGAAAGTGCAATTCTCATCACTACTGAACAGAAGAGTGGCGTGTAATCTGACTTATATTCACAATTTATATGTCAAATGTCACTCACAGACCCATTACCCTGAGGTTCCCTGAAATGCCTGGCAAAGGCTGGGAGAGTTCACTAAACAGCCTTACAACTTACCTGATTCATTAGTCCCAAAGTAATCCAGTGAACAACTGATAGTGCTATAAGACAACCAATCAATCCACAAAGATGTGTAACATCTAAACACATCCTGCTGCTACAGACAACCTGATAAATTTTAAACAACAGTGCATATGTGTACCTTTTTTGTTGTACATTTCTTTGGACTGGTGGGTGACTTCTTATCATGTGTGACTGACGCTGTCCTTATGTTTGTGCATTGGCCATTTGTATACCCACTGACAAGTCCTTTAACATTATTGTTTAGTATGTATTTCTTCTCCTGTTTAAAATCTAAATTTGAGCTTGTATTCTGTATGCCCATATTCCCTGGCAAGGAGGTGAAAATTTTCTCCAGTATAATGAACACCAACAAACCAGCTAGCACCCAGAGTCCTTTGTTCATAGATGGGTGTCCAACCACTGGGTCTGCAACAGAAAGAATTTTTGTTACTGAATATTTGAAACACATTACAAAAAAGGCCCCACTTTTTCTGTGATATAACACCAGAGAACTGGGTAATTGGTTCCTGATACCTGTTACAATGTAGTGTTCCCATCTTCAAGGGTTCAAGTGGCCAAAAAATCTCAAAATATGTAAATGTTCTAAACATAAAAGTTTCACACATGTAACAAGAATATCTACGAACACTTGAGTGTACTTTAGATAACATTAAGGGCCAAACCTTACGGAATAAGACAATGAATTTTCATCACATGTGGTTGTTTTAAAAATATAACTTAATTTTTAGTCCTCCAAGCAGCAATTTTGAATTCAGAAAAAAAAGTTGCTGACTCACTTTGTAGGGGTACCAAAGTTGATTATACTTCAATAGCTAAGACTTGTAAAGGAGATCAGTATTAAAACCAATTCTCAGCATGGAGCTCAATTTTAAAATCAATTCTCAGCATGCTTGCTTCCACTATTTATGTTTGGAATAAATATCAAACAAACAAACAAACAAACTTCATTTACTCTGTCCACCATACAGCTGTGAGTAGTGAAAAATTAATAAACTCCAGAGTTCATTATTGTAAGTTCCTTTATCATGAAGTGAATCCCATTTTGCTGCAATTAAACAAAAATGAAAATAATGAAACACTGAAATTGCTTTAGTAGAGTTCCACATATGCACCTCTCTCTTGGTCTGGGGCTACCACAGCATGGACCATGTATAACGACATTCTCAAAATTTCACCTTTCCACAACCAAAAAAAAAAAAAAAAAAAAATGGGACGGTTGGTTCAAGCTGCTGTAACTGAACATTTTTCTGGTTGTTAAGTTGGGAGAGGCATTCCTGTTTCAAAGCTTTCTAGGACCCAGGATCTAACTAGCAGGCATCAACTTTCTTTCCTGGTGATATGTAAAACTTTCAGTTTAGAGAGCTACCAGAAATGAAGACAATGTGGAAACATTACTGGTATATCATCTCATATGAACAGGGATCTAAGTATGTCAGGGGATCCAATCATTTCATCAGTTAAGAGGGCTGGATTTTATAGTGATAGGATGCCATTCAAAGCGTTAAAAGGTCACTGGTGTGACGTTACTGTTCTGATTATGCATGCACCAACTAAGAATAGAAGACATGATTGAAAAACAGAACGTGATTTAATAACTGACTTCAGTAGATTAATTGACAATTTTTCCAGATTTAAGTGCAAAAATTATGAAAAGATATCATCCACCTGACACAAGAGAGACATAATGGCAGGCTTTTGGGAACACAGAAATGATCCTTTGGGTTCCACAAAGTCTGCTAGATTATCAGTTTCTCAAAGAGGACTCTGCTCCATGGAGCTAGTAAGTTAGTTAGCTAGCTATTTAGTTAGTTAGTTAGTTATCAGCAGAAATGCTAGTCAGAGCTGTGTATAATCAAAAGAAACAGAAGGCTGTACTGATCAATCATTTAGGGCCAAATAAAGTTTGCTGGAACTGCAAAAACAAGAAGCAAGTCCTCACAGAGCAGTAGCTGCCACATCACTCTCGAGCTGTAAACAGTAGATTACTTAACAGCAGAGATTCTGCTTGAGAGCTCTTAGGACTCACCAACAGGAACGTCCTGTTGCTCCATCCAAACTTCTGGCAGAAGATGCAGGAACACATCTCCCAACAGACATCCTACAGCAAAGCTAAGTAGGACTCGCAAGCTTCGGGCACCACCTGTAAGCACAGTAACAGGCAATGTGACAACTGACAGACTCCACAGAGACCTTTTTACTTCAATTTTCAGATCACTAGAATGTGTAACAGATATATGATCCTGCAACTAACATGATTTATTACAGAAGAGCTCCTTGGTGTAAGAGTCATATGGCATAGATGGGACAGCACCCCACAGAAAGAAATAAACTGCATGGACTATGTTGCATGAAGCATGCGCTGCTGCCTGTCTGTACTACAGATTGATCATGTCTTTTTCCCTAGAAGAATTGGCAAAGTACCCAGCATCACACATGTGTTCTTCATTTTCATGTCATTTACATATGAATTTGATCACATCATTCATTACCAGAAAAGCAAATTTTTTTCAGAACAAAATTTCTAGAATGTAATATTTTTGCAGGGAATTTTTCTCCAGAAACCAAAAAATAAGCACTGCTTCTGAATTTTGGAACCACCTTCCAAAGCAGCAGGTGCATTGTTGTGATAAAGTGATTGGTTCTGTATCAGTTTTTAGGTGCGTTCACAAAATTGCGAAAAGCGACTATTAGCTTCGTCAAGTCTGTCCGTCTCTCCGTTCGTCCATCAGAATGGAACAACTCGGCTCTCACGGAATAGGTTTTTATGGAATTTGATAGTTCAGTATTTTGCGAAAATCTGTCGAGAAAATTCAAGTTCCATTAAAAGATGGCAAGAATAACTGGTATCTTACATGATGGCCTATGTACATTTATGATAATATCTCGCTCACTTCTTAGAATGACAAATGTTTCAGACAGAAGGTGCAGAGAAAATCAAAACACACATTTTATGTTTAATGACCTTTTCCGAAAGTCGCGCCGCTTATGAGATGAAGTGTCAAACAGATGACAATATTATATGGCGCATTCGCTCTGCATGCCGGATAACTAAGGCTACAGACGCAAACTCAGAATATGTAATACTTATTCTGTTTCCATGGCAACAATGGTTACGCGAACGCGCCCCAATGTCACATTTCCTGTCTTGTCTTATCAATATATCCAGTCAGCTAAAGTATGCAGAGAACAAACACAGAAACCGACCCACGCATATTTGCTATCGTTGAACGTCTTCACACTGCTGTTTCAATGCAAGGCGTCCAACCACACAGATAACGTACCTTCCAGTGATATGACAGAGATTTTTCACCATACCCATGGTTATACAGAGTGTATCTAACATGCTTCAACAAACTTAGGTAGTGAGTTTCCCACACAAAACCAAGGACAATGGGTCATATCAATGTACGTCCTCAAACACTTTTCAAGGTACAGCCCAAAAAGCGTTGACCTCAGTCCTTTTACATTTTCATCTGTGAGGACACTTAAAAGCTCCAGTGTATTCAGCTCCAATTGCAAATGAAGAGACATTTCACCAACCGCCCCGAGAGATTTACAAGGGTGCGGCATGTGTCATTTTGAGCACTTATTCAGGTGGATGACATTTTGTGCATTTGTTGCGAATTGTAACTTGACAAAATAATACAACAGCAACAGATACTAAGTCAGGAACGTGTATTGTTAATGTGTATCATATCGGTTGTAAATAAAATATCACATAATTACGGCACCCACTGTTGAATGTAATCCTTAAATTAAATGAAAAAAAAAACTGCTCACTTCCGGACATACGTTCATAGGATCTTCTTTCGTTATTTGTTTTGACGTAGAGAACTCACTCTTTAAGTTTGTTCAAGCATTTTATATACATTCTGTATAAATGTCAATCTTTAAAGTGAGAGGGTTAGACTAGTTCGGAGTCAAAAAGCAAAATAATCTGTCCGCTTTAACGAGTTACCAGCCCCGTAAGCAAGGGACACTGCAAAGTTTCGTGTATGTCAAATGGGGCACGTCAGCAACCACGTATATCCGCAACGAAGAGATTTTTGGCAAAACTGCAAAGGTCTTTTGGAGCCCAAAAACTATGTATAACACAACCTTAGGCGCAAAATAATGATTTTTTTTGGAATCTTTGCATATCTGAGTACGTCGAATGGGACTGTGTTTGCAGCTACACATCTCCAAAACGAAGAGATTTTTGGCAAACGGGAAGAACCTTTGAACAATGCAATCGTCGGACATTCGACCGTCGAAGATGAGACCACTGAGCTTTCTCGAAACGTCGGGTACCAATCATCCAGAGACGCGGTGCCATATCCCAGAAAAACGGTACCTTCAGTTGGAATGTACTCATTTTTTTAAATATCGCACCTCGAGTCCATCAACTGAGGCAAATTTTGCAGCCACACGTCTTTAAGACGAAGATACTGTGCTTGCAGCTAAACTGTGACGGACTTTTCGATACGGACGTTACTCCGAAATACAGGCGAGTCATACCTCGTTTATACAGGCAAATTATTTTATCTGACAACTCGTATCATCACTCACATCTTTACGTGTGACGACTGGTAACGGTGTGTTCACCGATGTTCCAAACTGCCGTGGGTCAAGGTCCACGCGCATTAGTTCAATATACTGCAGTTAATATGAAGTTTTTACTCGCCATATTTCAATAAGACGCCAGAAATGTTTTAGGCGCACAGACACGCGTCACATCCAACGAAAACACTTCTCACTACACGTCGAAATTTCGTAATAAGTTAAACGAGTCGACGGGAAGTGGCTACCGACAGTTGTCACATGAAAGAATGTACCAACGAAACGGAAGGTCGAGAAGGGTGATCGCTTTGAACAGATGCTGGTCTCCGTCCAACCATTTGCTGGCACCAGAACTAAATTACGTGACTTCTATATAAACTTCATTCTCCAATCACCTTCCAAGTGGTCACTTAATGAATGTTTCCTTATCAAAATTCTGCATTCATTCCCATCTCCCCTACCTAGGCCACACAACCTACCCGTTCCACTGTCCAAACAATTCTGCGCGACATGTACAAATCAATCAGGCCCTTAGCGTGTTGACATCTCAAATTATCTACCTGCTTCATCACTCATAATTTCAAGTCCTCTTTACTGTTTTATTTCATGCGTTATTTATACAACAATCAACCCCCATCCCGGCTACCTGCATAACATACTGCATGTCAACATGAATACAGCACTATCCAAATAAATATGTATGTTACAGTCTAATTTGGTACACTTCATACACTTCAACCCGGACATTGTTTAACTGGGCAGTAATGGAGATACGAACTCAAGTGACTCAAGCATCTTGACAGCAGTGCCAAGAACGCAGACATCAAACCTAAGACCCAGGCACATCAAACCAACCCGGCCTGCAGTTCATTTCAGTGCTGGGAGTGTCTTGGAAAGGACGTGCCGCAGGTGTACTAGGAGGTGAGTTACAGGAGATTTTAAAGCCGCTGAACTGTGCAAGTGTGCATGTGTGACACCAAACGCAGCAGTTAAGGGCGACTGGCATGCAAACATGACAGGAAAAGAAATGAAAATTCTTACTTCTGAGTCAGAGGTATGTCTCTACATGTCTGTCTGAACTGATTTGAGCTGAGATGCATACTTCCTAATTCGTAAGCTTAAGTGTTTTTCTAATTTGAAATTTATATGAAACAACGTTAACATTGTTAAGCCAGTCCTTTATCTTTCGATGCAGTCTTTTCAGAACAGCATTTAGCTAAGTAACGTTAACAGTACAGGGATCGACTGCAGGTACCTTTCCCACTTGACAACACTGTATCCTGTACAGCTGTACGGACGCGGCGAAATATCTACAGACCTGAGTGACATCTGGAGACGCGCCTGTGTATGGGACATTTATTTGCTCATATTACCCGGTTTTGTTTTTTGTATTTGGCCCAACAGCCCCCCCCCCTCCCCAGTGGGCAGGGGCCTCCTCATTCACGAGTTTTCTAGATCACAAACGACGAGGCACCACAGTCGGTAGGACTCCTCTAGATGAGTGATCAGCTCGTCGCTGAGACCTCTACCTGACAACACACACAACTCACAACAGACATCCATCCATGCCGCCGGTGGGATTCGAACCCGCAGTCTCAGCAGGCGAGCGGCCGCAGACCCAAGCCTTTGATCGCGCGGCCACTGGGATCGGTACTGCCCGGTTTAAGAACGTCAATTCAAGCAATAAACAGTCTAACAAGTAATTAATGAAATATACCAACACATACACATATAATATGCAAAATATATTATGAATTACCTTTACATTTACGCTCTACTACATGTTTCGGCGAATGTTGGCCATCTTCAGGGAGAAGACGACGACGCAAAGGAATTTACATCTACACACATCGCAGACAGCGACATGATAGAGAATTTTTAGCTTTGTATAAATCGGCAGCATAATGTTTACACTGTTATATTTCTAACTGCTATTTCCGCGATTTATACACTGTATATATTCGACGACGTTCTGACTTTATGCTTGTGTAATTACTTCATGGCGTCGCCTGCCTGGAATAGTGTGCATTTGCTGAAACATGCAGAACAGCTTACATGTTGAGATAAACTGTGACATTGAATAAAGATAGACCAACTTGATGTCACTTGCTTTTTTATTTCATTATTTAATGCACAACATGTTTCGGATGTTAATACATCCATCCTCAGGAGCCTGCGACTTATTTGTTGAGTTATTTCATGGGTTGTATTGTTCTGGTTCGATGCGTGTTGGTGTTACGTCGCAGTGCTTCAGCAATACAACCCATGAAATAACTCAAGAAATAAGTCGCAAGCTCCTGAGGATGGATGTATTAACATCCGAAACATGTTGAGTATTAAATAATGAAATAAAAAAGCAAGTGACATCAAGTTGGTCTCATCAAGATGATGCACGGTCCAATAAACATAAAAAATGTGACATATTTTATGTGCCTCTGTTGGTAAATTTAATTAATTACATACATAATTCAAGAATTGAATAATACTTAAAAAGTCTAAATTCTAATTCCCAGTAGCTATTTAACATCTTAATTTCGTAAATTTTGACACTGAGTGACTGATTACCCAATAAGTGAACTTAGTTCTGTTTGTTTTGGGGGCAACAGCCCCAGTGGGCCGGGGTCTCCTCATTCACGAGTTTTCTAGATCACATACGACGACGCAACACAGTCAGTAGGACTCCTCTGGATGAGTGATCAGCTCGTCGCAGAGACTTCTACCTGACAACACACAACACTCACAACAGATAGACATCCATGCCCCCGCTCGGATTCGAACCCACAATCTCAGCAAACGAGCGGTCGCGCACTTGGACTGGCGAGTGAAATATGTAGCCAGAATAATTACTTGGGCCTTCGGGTGAGCAGTCCCTAATTTTAACGTGAACTTTAATAGACCCTCCCCCCCTACACACACACACGCACGCACACACACCCCCCACCCTCCCACCCACACACACACACACACACACACACACACACAGCTTCAAAACTCACCCTTCTCTGTGATGCTTTTCAGGCTTGGTGGTATGTATATATGTCGTGCAGTGTACAATTCTGTGTGCGTTATCATCATCATCATCATCGTCGTCGTCGTCATCAACTATACGGTTTGGATCCTACTGATCCGTTAAGACTCCTGAATCTGCTCGGATCATCATCTCACGTAGTTCCTACGCTAACCAAGAATTTCCCCACATTTCATTGAACCTGAAGGTCCCGTACCGTCTGCACAATAACCCGCCTGCTTCCCCTGTCCTGAACTACACGGATCGAACCCACGACTTCCCATACTATTTCTTTGGCATCCACTTTTGGCGCGTTCGTAAATCAGTTGCTAAAAGTCAGTATTAGTGTCTCTCCGTCCGTTCGTTTGCATGCAACAACACGCTTGCCACTGGTAGGATTCTTGCGAAATTCCATATTTCGGATTTTTTTTTTTGCAAAACTTATCAATGAATTCCAAGTTTGGTTAATATCGGACAATAATGGCGGAAACTTTACATGTATATCCATGTAAGTTTTCATTGGTCTTTATAATTGAGTGTTCTGTGCGAGATACAAGCTAAGGTCGAAGAAACAGTTGACGCTCTGAAAGTAGCAACTGAAACAGACTGTGTTGTATGTGAGGCACGTGCTGAAGCTGAAGAAAGAGCTGATCTGTAACAACTAAGTGTTCACTGCGAGACTGGAGCTAATACCGAAAAAATAGTCGATGCTCGAAAGTAACAACTGAAACCACTGCGTTATTTGTGAGGTACCGGCTGGAGGAACGAGCTGACGTCAAAGAAACTGTTGACGATCTAAACATAACAACGCAGCATGAACGATACGAGATACGTTTAGCAGAGCAGACTGTTTAAGACTGGGATATCCTTTACAGGAACAATAATAGAGCTAAAGTGCCAGATGTGTTACGTCATTGATTCATACCCTAACTTGTAATATTATCCTGCCGTCCATGAAAACCTGGGTGAAAAAATCCTCAGAGAAGGTCACGACCACTTCTTTCAGATCTTTCTAAATTCATTGTTCATTGACTATCCTACAATTTAATGTTATATAGTCTGGGCTACTGAAGGCGTCGTTTTAAACGGTAAAATTGGCCGTATATACGCCGCGAAGACGTGCAGAGATACTGGCATTACAGCTCCACTTATTGGTAACAGCGGCACCAAATGGTGGCGAGTGGTCAGCCTCACACCGCGGTCGTTTTAGCCCCAGGAAAATAGTCCAGCTCCACACTGATTACGAGAGGGTGCTGGTTAGTCCTTAGCCCGACCTACTGCCCGATGTCGTAGGACGGAATCGATAGTGTCGTTGGAAAAAGGGGTCTTTTCATGTGCCGAATTGCAAGTCTTTGCTTGTTACAGAGGCTGAAAGGAAGCATGTCAGGCGACGCGCGCGATTTCAACACATGGAGACGCGAGCTGTTATCAAGTCCCCCCCCCCTGCAAGGCAAGGCGCCGAAGGAAATTCACGCCATTCTGACAGAAACCTTAGGGGGACATGCACCATCGTATGCCACCGTCAAAAACTGGGCGGCCCAGTTTAAACGTGGTGATTTTTCCACCCGTGATGTGCCTCGTCCTGGGCTATCCTAAACAGTGACCACCCCGGAGATTATTGATAAAATTCACGAGCTAATCTTGGAAGACCACCGGACTTCGGCTAAATCAATAGTTGAGCAATTGGGCATCTCACGTTAGCGGGTTGGATCCTTCGTTCATGAAGATATGGACATGCGGAAGCTCTCCACCAAGTGGGTCCCGAAATGCCTGAACGCGGATGAAAAACGTCAACGGTGCCAGTCGTCTGAGCAAATTTCGGAATTTTTTCGGCGCGATCCAAATGATTTCCTGTATCAATTGGTGACCATAGACGAAACCTGGTTATATCACTATGACCCGGAGACAAAGCAACAATCAATGGAGTGGCGGCATAGCGGCTCACACCGCCCCAAAAAATTCCGAGTACAAAAATCCGCTGGAAAAGTTCTCGCCTCGATTTTTTGGGATCAAGACGGTATCCTCCTTATTGATTATATCCCAAAGGGCCAAACTATCAACGCGGAGTTCTACTCATCTCTGCTGGTGCAATTGGAGTTTTGAAGGAAAAACGCCGACCGCGGGAAGGTCACCAAAGGGGTCTTGTTCTTGCACGACAATGCCCCGGCTCACCGGCCACTTGCAACACAGAACAAACTGGCCTACCTGTGCTTTCAATGTCTTGATCACCCACCCCATTCTCCGGATCTGGTCCCTTCGGACTACCACCTGTTCTCTGGACTGAAAAAACAATTGAAAGTTCGCCATATTTCGTCCGACGCGGAGGTCATTGCTGCCGCGGAGACCTGGTTGGACGGACAAACTTATGATTTTTTTTTGAGTGGCTTGCAAAAGTTACAGCAACGGGCTAAGAAGTGTATTGAGCTTCGTGGGGAGTATGTTGAATAAACCCCGAGTTTGGTCGCTGCAGCTTGTTTCCTTCCTGATCGGGCTATGGACTTACCAGCACCCCCTCGTACGAGGCTCGATGGGCCCCAGAGCCTGTCCGGACGTTTCGGAGAGGGGAACAATCCCTTGCTCCCACCGGGATTGGAGCCCCGTATCGTCCAGCCCGTAGCCTTGTCACGACACCACGTCCTTACACAAACCACAAATAAATTACAATCCCAGCAGGTGCAGCAAGTGGCGTATCTAGGTTTTTTTATGCGCCGGGAGCGAGTAACCGCAATGGCCGTCCCTAACAGAAGTTATGGACTTAAGAAACAATTATTATTTAATTTTCTTTTATTTTGTTCCAAAATTTAAAACCTGCTGAACTCATACAATTATTTTCTTTTTAATTTAAACTGTTCTCTTGCCGCCGCCGGATGGCCGCAGCAATGCCCCCCCCCCCCCCCCCCCCCCCCCCCCCCCCCCCCCGCCCCCCCCCCCCCCCACCCCCCCACACCACCCCCACCCCCACACAACCACCCCACACCACCACCACCCCACCCCACACCACCACCCCACACCACCACCA
>Ga0123354_10007031_pt1 | contig 16833 bp, 17 predicted proteins | sample TergutLab28metaG_2_FD_97872 | JGI IMG/M metagenome (GOLD analysis project Ga0123354, IMG submission 97872) | Labiotermes labralis P4 segment gut microbial communities from Petit-Saut dam, French Guiana - Lab288 P4 | ecosystem: Host-associated > Arthropoda: Insects > Digestive system > Gut ...
ACACACACACACACACACACACACACACACACACACACACACACACACACACACACACACATAGACACATACGTACATACAAACATACATAAATACATACATGCAAACACACATACATACAAACTAAACATATCTCTAACTTCGAACATCACAATGCTCTTAACAGGCCACGGCAAACTGAGATCCTATTTCCACCGCTTTAAAATACTGGACAACCGCACATGCCCCTGCGGTGCGGACCAACAGAATGCTGACCACATCATATACGAATGCAACAAATTCGCAGCAGAAAGAACCGCACTAGTAAAAAGCATACGGAGCAAAGGAGGAAAATGGCCTGCCACCAAAAGTGACCTGCTACAGAAATATAAAACAGACTTTATATTCTTCTTAAATATAATAGACCTTGACACAGTTCAACAATTCTAGATCCACGGCAGTCAACCAATAGTTCAAAAAAAGCATTATATTCATCCTCTCACCTGACACCTAATTGATTGTATAGCGTGTAGTATTACGTCATTATGTAATGGAACATGCAGTTCTTAAATAAAAAAAAAAACACACACATGCATACATACATACCTACACATACATACATACATACCTATACATACATACATACATACATACCTACACATACATACATACATACATACCTATACATACATACATACATACATACATACATACATACACACACATACACACATACGTACACACATACATGCACACAGACACACATACATACATATACACATACATATATATATATATACACACACACACACACACACTTACATATATACATACACACATACATACATACATACATACATACATACATACACATACATACATACATACAAACACACATACATACATACACACATACATACATACATACACACACACACACATACATACACACATACATATACATACATATATACACACACTCACACACACACACATATACATACATACATTCATACATACATACACACGAGTCATAATGGCCGACGATGTGAATGAAGGTATTGAGACAGCGCTCAACATGATATCAATCACGATGGAACAGAGCAGAAATATGAAAAAGCAATTGAAACACACAATATACGAAACGGTAAGTACACTGAAAAAACTATTTGTTAAGCTGAAAGACATGAATGACATTAAAACAAAGACAATTAATGAACTGGAAACGCTAGTAGCTACCACAAAAGCTGAGACTGATGGGTTCAGAAATAGAACAGCAAGGAGACATGGAGCGCCATCTCTTACTCCCAGGCAAGAACTAGCATGGACAGCAGACAGGGGAATGGTGTTACCTGGCATGGAGCAGACTAAGCTCTACTCAGAAGCCTTGGGAGGGAAATTCAAACAGAAACTTTTCACACTTACAGTCACATCCAATGAAAGTCAACCACCGGATGTATTAAAAGGTCTACTAATGTCCAAAATAAACCCAACTGACATTAAAGTGGGAATCAACTCCCTCAAAATACTTAGAGACGGGAGGGTGCAAATCTAAACAGGTAGCAAAAAAGAAATTGAGACACTGATGAGGGATATTAACGACAAGTGCGGACATAAATTGGAAGTCAATGTACATAACTCGAGGAATCCAAGGCTAGTGATCTACAACATTCCAGAGACCATCTCAGCAGGAACATAGAGGACACCTTACTAGCGCAAAATCCAGAACTCAACCTGAAAACAGGAGACATCACTGCAAAATTTTCGTATGAAACAAAGAGACGCACCCTAGTAATCGAAATAAACGCACAGACATGGAAACTCCTGATACAAAAGAAGGTCAAACTTGGATGGCTAATCTGCAACATAGAAGACTACCTTGTGGCAAACCGGTTTTTCAAATGCTCCAGATTTAACCACAGATTTTGGGAATGCAGAGGAACAGAAACATGCCCCCTCTGTGCAGGAAGCCACAGGCTGAAGGAGTTTGCAGCTCAACCGGCGGATTACAATTGCCAAACGTTCAACACATATAACAAGAACGCAAAAATTAGCGAAAACCATTCCTCACTGGACAGGAACTGCCCTAGCTTGCAGGCAACCCTGGAAAAGTACAGGCAAAATACGGACTATTGAGATGGGAATTAACCCCATAACTAAAACCATGGATTACAAACAACCACAGATAAAGTGCATACAAGTCAACCTACAGCACTCCAAGCCTGCAACGGCCAATCTCATGAAAATTATTGAAGAGGACAAAATCAGTATAATTTGTATACAGGAACCATATACTTTCCAAAGTAAAGCAGCTGGAATACTAAAAAAATACAAAACCTACACTTCAAAAGAAGGAAGATGCAGGGCAGCAGTTTTTGTGACAAACAACCAGATAGACACCATGCTTATTCAACAACTATCGGAAACTGACACAGTTGTAGTGGAAATAATAAAGGGCAGTCAAAAATTAATCCTAGTTAGCATGTATCTCGACAAGGAAAACCAAATAAAACATGACTTAGCAAAAATCGAAGCTGTGCTGCGACATGCTAAAGGAACAGGGGTACTGATAGCAACTGACAGCAATGCCAGATCCACCTTGTGGCATGACACACTAACAAACACAAAAGGAAGGATCCTCAAGGAATTCATCAGCTGTGTATCATGAATGAAGACTGCAGTAACACCACATTCAGAAACCATATGGGAATCAGCAATATTGACTTGACAATAATCAGCCCCCAGCTCATTAGAAGCATCTCAGGATGGGCGATTAGCGATCAGGAAATCATCTCCGACCACAACATTATCAAATACATCATAGGACCTGGCATCGGCCAATGGAAAACAGACAACATACAGAACACGCACTACATAACAAATAAGGAGAACTTAGCCAAATTTCAAGGAAACATATTACAAATGGTCATGACACAACTAGGCAAAAACCACGACACAGGGACAGAAGACCTGGACGATACACTAAGCTCAATAATAACCGAAGAACTAGACATTGAAAAATGAATAGATGAGTTCAGCGAGATAATTAAACTGGCCTGCAGTAAGTCTTTCCCAATGCATGGAGCAACAAAGAAAGTAACAGCTCACAAAACAGTTCCCTGGTGGACTCAAGAGTTGACAGTGCTGAGGAAAAGAACAAACGCCGTACACAGACTATACCAAAGAACCAGGAACAATGACGACCTCAGGGAGAAGCGCAAAGCACAATACACAAAGGTAAAGCAATGTATGCAGCAACCATCAAAAGGGAAAAAATTAGATCCTGGAAAGAGTACTGCAACATGACCACAGCTGCCAATCCCTGGAATGCAGTGTACAACCTCGCTGCGGGGAAGAGAAACACAACCACTCAGATAACAATGCTCTGGAAGCCGGACAGCTCACTCACAACTGATACAAAAGAAACCTTATGCCTAATGCTGGACAACTTCACCCCGGAGGACAATGAGCGGGATGACAGCGACTACCATAAACAAGTCGGAGCCCAAGCCCAACAACCAACTACCACGGCAGACGACAGGGAATTCACGATAGAAGAAATCAGGGATGCCATAGAGAGCATGGACAACAAGAAGGCTTCAGGAAAAGACGGCATCACCGGCGACATTTACAACCACACGTTTCAAATACTACCAAATTCCATTACCGCAATGTACAATGGATGCTTAAGAGATGGAGTATTCCCAAAGAGGTGGAAGAGAGCAAAGATAATCCCTATAATAAAACCTGGCAAAGAAGACAGCTATGATGTATCGAAATACTGCCCAATCAGCCTTCTAAATGCCGGAGGCAAAGTACTGGAGAAAGTCATGTTAAACAGAATTAACCATCACGTTTACACTAGTGACCACATAAACAAAAACCAGTATGGATTTACACCGCAATTAAGTACAATAGACACAGCCATGGCAGTAAAAGATTTTGTAGAGGATGGGTTTATTTCCGGAGAAGTTGCAACGCTAGTAAGCCTAGACGTGGAAAGTGCATTTAATTTGGCCTGGTGGCCAAACATTTTGAAAAGTCTTAAAAAAGCGTATGCCCCCGGAACTTATACAACCTAACAAGGAGTTATTTCAGTCAAAGACAAGCGACCTTGCAAACCAATAACTTAAGATTGGAGACAGAAGTTACCAAAGGCTGCCCCCAAGGGTCATGTTATGGCCCTGGCCTGTGGAATCTACAGTACGACTTCCTACTAAACCTCAACTACACGAACCGGACTAAAGCCATCGTGTTTGCAGACGATCTGATAATTGTCACAAGAGGAAAAACAGTGAGAGAAGCAGAAAACATAGCAAACATTGAGCTGAGTAAAATCTCCTCATGGGCAAAAGACATCAAAATTCGATTTAATGAGCAGAAGTCAAAAGCAGTGCTACTAACGAGAAGGAAACGCAGAGAGAGAAAGGAGCTGGAAATATATTTGAACTACAAACCCCTCATGCAAGTGTACAGTTTGAAATATCTGGGAATAATACTTGACAGTAAACTAACTTTCAGAGATCACATAATCGCCATGACTGACAAATGCTCAAAACTGATCTTCACATTACCCAAATCGGCAAAACGCACCTGGGGACTGAACTATGCAGCCCTGAAAACTATATGCACGGGGTATACTACCCCTCCTCCTATATGGAGCTCCAGTTTGGATAAATGCAGTCATCAAGGCTAGCTACAAACTGAAGATTACTAGAGTCCAAAGACTGATTAACATCAGACTTGCAAGAGCGTATCGAACGGTCTCGAATGAAGCCCTATGCTTAATTACAGGCTTGACACCCATAGACGTAAAAATTGAGGAAGCAGCCCAACTATACCAACTCAACAGAGGAAGCAGTAAAGAGGAAGCGATGATTGACTAAGATGTGGGAGTAAAACACTGGCTTCACCCTGCTGTGAAGGTCCTTCGGGATAATAATGAGGACAACAGCACAACACAAATATTCACAGATGGTAGTAAATCACAACAGGGGGTAGGCGCAGGCATAGCCGTGTACAGATCAGGCACCCACACCAAAAGCTTAAAATACAGACTAAATAAAAGATGTACAAACAACCAAGCGGAGGAGCTGGCGATACTGAAATCACTAGAGTACATCGAAAACACACAGACGACAGACAAGTCGGTCACCATATACACAGACAGCCAAATGACTCTTGACTCTCTCCAAAACAACAATATACACACATACCTCATAGAAAAAATAAGACGGAAAGCGACAGAGTTGGAACAGACCAAATGGAAAATCCAGTTCCGCTGGGTCAAAGCACACGTTGGGATCCTAGGAAACGAGCTTGCCGATACCCTAGCAAAGGGAGCAGCAACGAACCTGAACATCACATGATGCTACAAGAGGGTCCCAAAAAGTGTAGTGAAAAGTGAACTCGAAGACAGAAGTGTAGACAAGTGGCAAAGAGACTGGAACTGATCTACCAAGGGTAAAATCTCAAAAGACTATTTTCCGATAGTTGCCAAAAGACTGAAAATGAAAATAACGACCACCCACAACTTCACAACCATGGTCACGGGACATGGGAACGTAAATGCATATTTGTGCCGTTTCAAAATATCCAACACACCAACATGCCCATGTGGCGAAACAGACCAAACTACAGATCATCTGCTATACGAATGTGACCTACTAAAGACACAAAGAGACACATTAAGATCGGCAATTTCAAAATCAGAAGGCTGGCCAATAGGCAAACACACACTCATAACTAAATACTACAAAGAGTTTATCAGATTCACCAACCAAATTTCTTTTGACAACTTACACTAAACTGCCACATCAAGGAGAGTGGCAAGAAATTACATAGTATGTACAAACCAAGACAAATGATGGTAACAAGATATTGTAACTAGAATAGGAAGAAAGCATGTAGTATTACTTATGTAATGGAGCATGAATAAATAAAAAAATAAATACATAATACATACATACACACACACACACACACACACACATACACACATACATACACACATACACACACACACACACACACACACACACACACAAAGTGTTAAATCCATCATACCAAGTAGATTAAGCTAATTTCATAATAAGAAATAATGAATGTAGAAATTTCTAAACACTGTATTTGTAAATATCACAATAAGAAATGTAGTACTACTCCAAGTAATGGAGCTTGCAATAAAAAAAAAACACACACACACACACACACACACTTGCGTTCATACATATAAGCATTCATGCATACTTGCATGCCTGCATGCATGTATGCACACACATGTACATACATTATACATTATGTACATATATACGTTACACACACATGCACGCGCACACACACACACACACACACACACACACACACACACACACTAGTACGGATGAACATTTGTACATTCATTCCGTTCAGTCATTCATTCATTCATTCCATGGATCAATAAGTGTGTCATAAAAGAGAGTAGGATATGGAACAAGTAAAAAATGCACCAACAAAAAATTTACATTGTAAAATACTAGCTACATTTTACAAAAATATTATGAATCATCTTTACACATGAAGAACTTTATCTACAGTGTAAAAGGAGGGTCTGTGTAGGTATTTTCTGAAGACTGCTCTAAATTTTGTGTTGGCATTCTTGATTGTCACACTTGATGGTAAACTGTTGAAAGTTCTTATGCCAGCATAGAATGTCTTTTTTTTGGAAACAATATAAATTGGCATTTGGGGTATGAAGATGATGCCTTGAATTAATATTGTGTATGGATGAATTTGCTTGAAAAATTTCCTGATTTTGGTGATTAATTTCATTAATGAAATTATATATTGGCATGAAACAGGTAGAATTTTTAATTGTTTAAATAGGCTTCTTCAAGAGGTTATGGGTTGTGCACCAGTCATAATTTTGACAGTTTTCTAGTGTAATGTGAAAGAAAGCCTTCCCCCTGTTGGAAGAGGTACCCCAGAAAATTGTTCCATATTTTATGATAGAATGGAAGTATGCATAGTAAATTGATTTTAGAGTGTTAATGTTACTGATGTAGACCATGGGCCAAACGGCATAACATATTGCACTTTACTTAGGAATCATTTGTTCAGTATGGTTCTTCCATTGTATGTGGTTATCAATTTCTAAACCAAGACATTTTGTATTCACTGTCTCTTCTACATACTCTTCTTTGTAACCAATATGTAATGTAGAATGTGATGAATTCTTTGTTATGAATTTCATTATATTTGATTTATCTAAATTTAGAACTAATTTATTAGCAGTAAAACTTGTAATCATATAAGAAAAAACTAAATCTGACTCTTAACAGAAATCTTCGAAACATCTGCTTGAAATTATGACACTAGTATCATCAGCTAATAATATTAGTTCTGATACAGACTTTGTTTTTGGGGGAAAGGTCATTTATGTATATTATGATTAGAGAATGAAGCTAATCCATCAACTGTCATCTGGATTTAACGTCGGTGTCACTGTTATGGAATACATGTTTCATATAATCAACTATTTTGCCTGACAACTGTCGATTACCACTACATGTGGGTTTTTTAATTGCATTGAGATACTGCACTCATCTGGCTGCCTACCTGTGGAGCAAAATAGCAGTGTAAAATGATAAATGGTAGTTGTCAGACAAAATAAGGACCCTGTAAATGTTTAAATTTGTCAGGAGGAAACAGATATCAACATCTCTCTCTTCCAAATGTTCTGTTGGACTGCTACCACAGTACTTTTGAACTGTGAGTGCTGACAACACATGTGACTTACCAGTTGCTCTAGCAAAATGTCATTAGATGTTTGTGGAACCTTGTCTGTGTATACTTGAAGGAAAAGACATGTGATTGAAGAATGAGAATTGTTTAAATCTGTGTAGCAGAACAGACAGAACCAGTGCTTTCTAAAGCTGTGTGCATTTTGAATTAAACTGCAGCATCTTGTGTCTTGTGATGTGGAGTGGTGTAATGTGTGCCTCCTGTTTTGAGTGGTAAGGAGCATATATTTTTTGTAAGATTTTGAGGTTTTCATGGCAATGATTGTTACAGTGGTCATCTTCTGAGATGGGACACTGTAATTTGGTGGATAAATACAATTGTCCCTTTGAAATATTGATATCTTTGTACCAGATTTAATTGCAGAATATCCCAGAATATAACAGTCCTCCTTTGTGGCTGAGGGTTTATTGTTAGTACTGCAATTTGTGAGTATTGATGAGGTTTTTCTTGTGTTTTATGCTGTAATGAAAATGTTGTATATATATGCTGTACATCAGATGTTACAATGACATAAATAATTTACTGTTTATGCTTTTGTTCTGGTCCTGCAGCAGTGGATTATTATAAAAGTTTAATACACTTGTTTATAATACGAAGTTGAAAGGAACATGATGTTCACGGTGACTTTTGGTCTTTCCACTTTAGATGATACCTGACTGGAGAAATTCACTGCAGATCAATTGTTTATTATTTTTGAATGTCTCTATTGGAAAACATTTGTTTCATATTCTAGTTTCATCCAATTTACAATCCAAAGTATGTGAAGCTGTACCAGAATCGAAGGTTGGGCCCAGAACTTCCTCCACATATTTTTGCTGTTGCGGATGCAGCATATCATTATATGCTGAAGGAAAGGCGAAATCAGTGCATAGTAATCAGTGGTGAGAGTGGGAGTGGCAAGACAGAGAGCACCAACTTTCTCCTGCACCATCTTACTGCTCTTAGCCAGAAAGGAAGACATGGCAGTGGAGTGGAGCAGACAATATTGAGTGCAGGGCCAGTGCTTGAGGTAATGACTGCAGCTGGAGAGGCAATTATCAGCTAACTCATGGAGCAATATTCTTCTTGAGAATCTAATAGTTCCTCTGCTAGTCAAGAAATTGTCCACGTTTTATTGAACCTGCAGGTTCATTATTATGTTCACAAGAGCGTGCCACTTGTCCCTGACCTGAGCCAGATTAATCCACACTGTTCATGCCAGTCCTATTTTTTAGGGTCCATTTTAATATCATCATTCAATCTGTGCCAGAGTCCACTGAGCAGACTTTTCCTGTTCTACACCATAACGTGTATTTTGTTTCACTTTAGGCCCATCCATGCCACATGCCCCAACCAGCTTATTACTGAGTTGATCACCCCAATACTATTTGGTCAGGAGTTCAAATTGCAATGATGCCCCTCATTATGTGTTTTTCTCCACTTTCTTATTACACCTTCCCTGTTAGGCTCACTTACCTTCCTCAGCACTCTGTTCTCCATTGTCCTCATTCTGTATTCTTTCATAAATGTGAGAGACCTTGTTTCACACCCATATAAAACAACAGGCAAAATTGTAGTTTGTGTATTTTGGTCTTTATGTTTCTAGGTAGCCAACGAGAAGCCAGAACATCTGGACAGAATAGTAGCATGCATTCCCTGAATTCAGTCTGTTCGTAATTCCTTCAAGCATGCAGTTTTCATTCGTTGACATAATTTGCAAGTGTTTGAACTGTATCATATTTTCAGAGAATTTATTAGCCATCTTTGTGTTGTGATTTGTCCTGCATTCTGTTCATAGGACATTATTACCCTTTGTTTTATTAAAATCATGTGTGAATGAGGGAGTGTTTAACACATGCTGGAGCTGTGAAATGAAAGTCATTCACTGGTTATAGACTGGGTAATTGGGTTTGGATTCTCAGGTGTATCAGAAGTGTTTGTCTGCAGCACATTGTCTGGAATGACTTGAGCAATTGCGGTTTTCCATATATAAGGCACTGGTGATTCTTTCTGGGAGTAACAGCAGAGTAGGTTCTCTCAGTCGTATATATATGTGTGTGTGTGTGTGTATATGTTTACTTAGACCCATACAGGCATGTGTGTTTGCACACACACACATGTACACCACCAGCTGCTCCCCATACCAGAAAAGTGCAAATACACTAAAATAACACAAGATGGGACAGGAAAGTGACTTCACCCAGTGATTATTACAAAAACTTGCTGTAGCATAAACACTCAGATTGTGAAAATGCTACATGGCCATGGAGATAGGATGGGAACTTTGATGAGGTTTCTGGTGATGTACTAGAATGATTATATGATATCCAGTTTTTGGATGAACATTGTCTTGCTGAAGTAAAGCAAGAGAATACCTGATACTCGCTTTGAATCTCAAAGGATTTTGTATGCATGTGAAATTTTAACTTCTAACAGTTGTATGATACTCTGTGGGAAGCTTGGGGGTCCCAGTGTTTGGTTTGTTTAAAATATATGGCACTGTACCTTTGTGTATTCTCTTTGTAATTTTATATTAACTGCCAGAAGATGGCCTTTTATAGTGGCTGAAACCTGTCACTGTAGAACATAGATCAAAATAAAAGAGAAACATTTTGTAGACTATAGTTTTTTGTGTCCACATTACCTGTAAAGCGCAACAGGGGTGTACCAATTTTAAACAAACCTGTGCACGTAATGTATAGAACCTTACATTTGTGCACACTGTACATTATTTCTGTCAAGCATGCAACCTTTAATGTTCGCTTTTTGACAGAAGCCATTCCGTTGTGTATGAACAAATTTGTATAATGTATTATATACCGTCAGTACACAACTATATCATGACAGTGATAAAATATATACAGTCAGGTCACATTACGGCCACATGTTTCGACCTGAAGATGACCGTTTACGGTTGAAACATGTATCCCTAATGTGACCTGATTGTATATATTTTATCACTAATGATATATTGTTGTATACTGGTGGTATATAGTACATTATACGAACTTTAATGTTCCCACTTAAAATATCACCAAATTCACTTCATGTAGCCCTCACAGTAAAATAAGTGTTTAATAGATGTGCAAAAAATTGATGGATAATTTACAATTTATAGGACACTTTTTCATACCAAAATAAAATGATTATTTGTAGTCCCTGTTCTTTGTTACTTGTGTGTTATTGCTGTGGTTAAATTCAGTTATAAATATGGAGAGTGTTCAATAAGTAAGGTTCCATAGGTCATAAGAATGAATGAGAAGTCATTAAAATGTTGAATGTAAGTAATTTATTCCACTATGTATCATTGTTTGTCAACATAATCCCCAGGCACATTAAACCTTTAGTGCCGAATTAAATCCCTCCCCACACCATCAGCCTGCCGAGATTTTTAACTGGGGATTTTAATTTCTAATGCTTATTCGTAGTATAGAAGGCACACCTCATAGGCTTTTTCTTCAAAATGAGGAAATAAAACTTTGCACTCTGTTTATGAATTGGTTAATTTGGAAAAAAATGTTCACCTATTTTTTAACAAATATAGGCTTGTGAATTGCATGCATTATATAAAATGTGGTGTAAATAGTTCATTACTCACAGAATTCTAATTGATGCATAAGGTCTGTGGCACCTTGGATCACTGTTTTTTCATGACACAGTATTTACAATGGGGGTGATTTACAAATTTAATATTGTGTGATATTCCATGAAACAAGGCACCACACGCAGGCCCACACCACATATGGCGCACTTATACCCCGTACCCTTTCTCTGGACGCGAGATGAACACAGACGGTAGGAGAGTTTGGTGGATGATTTCGCTGGCCATGTTGGTTATGGTGACTCCCGAGTCACACAACATTTGTTGCGGCCGCACTTGGTCTTACAACCAATCTGGGGGTGGGGTGATCTTGGCTTGTTCCAGCTTCTTCAATCAAATTCCTCGTCAGAAGAAGCCTGAAATCTCGGTGGGTATATTTAGCCCCACATGAAGATAACAGAATCCAACTGTTGAGGACTGTTAGATCCAGAAAGTGTAAAAACAGTTTTGTGGTCCACTTGAAGATACGTTCACTCATCGAATAGCTGTTGGCCATACAATCAGAATTGTGGATTTAATCCCCATGCTGGATGTATCATTCCACAATGTGAGGTTTCACAGGGCAGTTGCTGTCATCACAAATATTCCCTTCTGCTGGTGGTGGGTCCATATTAGTCAGCATGTAAACTTTTCATCTGTCCTTCCAAATGAATGCTGCCAGACCTCCCCTGTTCCTCACCCTTATGTCATCCCTTTTCAGTTTCATTTGTTTTGGTCCAGAGTAACAGGGCATGTCTTTTCTGTCAGGCCGCACTGTCCCGCAAAAATGTATTGTACTTCTGTCCAAATCATCAAAAAGTCTTGGGGACAAAAAGAAATTGTCCATAATTATTTTGTGTCCTAAGCCTTCAGCTCTGCTAGTCAAATGTCTAACAGTTGCATGCGTTGCAGTCATGTCATCAGTGGTGGAGTGTGAGTCTGTACCCAAGTACGCTCTCATGTCGTATGTATACCCTGATTATCACAGAGTTTGTAAATTTTGATGCCAAAACATTTTCCTTTCCCTGGAATATACTGCCTGAAGATAACCCTGCCCTTGAATTTTACAATTACCTCTTCCATTGCCAAATGCTCCGAGGGGTTATAGAATTTAGCGTAAGCCTCGTTCAGCTTGTCAAAGACAGTCCTTAGTTTCCATAGTCGGTCATATTCTTCACCTTCATCAGGTCTCTGTGAATTGTCTGCAAAATGCAGAAAACACAGTATGTGTAAAAATCGGTCTTGTATCATGGTCTCGCTGTAAAACGGATTGTGTACCTGTCTAAGTCTTGACCAGTAGTCATGTAATGTGTCTTTCGTTTCCCATCTGCAGAGCTAAGGCAGTAAAAGTCCTCGTGTCCAGTAACATAATATCAGGCAGTCAGTGGCTAGGTCTGGCTTGTCCATCTAAGTGTTGCTGGTAGTATATGTTGGTCTGTTCCACCAGCAGATGAAAAATTTCTGCGTTAACATCAACACAGACAGTGGTGAGCTGTCTTTGTTGATGTGTGGATCCTCACTTTTTTTCACACCTTTTACTGGACCGACAAAAGGTTGAATATATGTGTTCCTTCCGTGAGGCGTACCCCAGGTTGGTAATCTGCCACTTGTTGCAGCCTGTGGTCCGTCTTCTGCTGAGGCTTGTAGTTGCTGTTGTTGTTGTTGGTGGTGGTGGTTTTGTTGTTGCTGCTGCTCTTGCTGCTGCTGTTGTTGCTGCTGCTTCTGTTGCTGTTCTTGTTGTTGTTTTTGTTGTTTCTCTTCTTCCTTAAATTCATCTTCAATATCACTAGCCTCAGCACCCAATTCTGAGTCAGTGTCAGCAACCAGAATTTCACTGGTCCTTTCTCCTGGAGTTTGATTTTTTTCGCGGCCTTTTCTGAATGCCTACATTGGTTTGCCCTAATTAGACTCCTGTCTACAACTGGGCACATTTGTAGAAACCTAATGCCATGAAGATGTGAGTTTTTTCTACAGTGGGAGCAAAACAGATCAAAAGGTACAATGTAACTACTTTTTTTTTAAGTGAGACATCCTTGTTGTGTTGAATATAAGCGAAAATATAAATAAAATATATATAATACAGTCAGACAGAAATTTGTATCTTCTTAAATTATATTACATTATAATTCCAGCGACATGTTTCGTCTGTATTTGTAGGGCCATCTTCACACTTATCTTTAGACAGGTGGAGTATACAGTTGATGATGCTTTCAATTTATGAGATCTCATATTACAAGAATTGGTAAAAATAATTAAATATATTATTTGAGGAACTTGAGATTAAAATTTTAAATGAGGTACTTTATACAATAGATTTTAAAAACATATAAAATAGAATTGATGCAGTGGTTATGGGGGTATGCAGTTGTAGTTACATGTGTCTGTGCCTGTATTATAGATATATATAAGGTTAATAAAATGGTCAATGAGGTTGTTTCATATGTTTGTTCTTATAAGTAAACTCTGGTACTTACATTAAATGTTCGTGTAGCAAGAGAAAGTTAATGGACTGTATTCATACAGAATATCACTTTGTATGTAGGTGAAGATAAAATTCCTCTTGTAGGTTATAATGTATGCCTGGGGTTGTATGTGTTCTGATGGTGGTGGGCAGTACCTGCTTGAAAGATGTTCTGTGTTAATGAGTTTGCCTTCATAAGTTTTTTAATATGAAGAATGTGAAATTTCATACTTACATATAAGAATGTCGCTTTGCCAATGTGTATTATTGTAGTATAGATGATCATGCTGAGGTATTTATTCTAGTACGTTCCGTGTTAATGAACTGTTTGACTTGGTATTTGTACAGGAGTAACGATGTAAATCTCTTGTGATGCAGTTAGGTTGAGAGTGATCATGTGTACTGGAGTGCCTGTTGATCTCTTATTGTGCACTCTGTTATGTAAACTGGTGGCTTATTGATCGGTTCAAGGCTTGGAGGACAGAGGGGGGGGGGGGGTTTAGAGACTGTATTATTTATATTTTATATCATATTTTAGGGGTGACTACTGTGTAAAATTCCAGCTATTTGAGGGTGCCCAAGATGTTATTAGTAGATTGACGACTGTGTTTTGGATGTTGCTGCCCAACAACCCCTACAGAGTACCCCAGCACTACAAGCGGCATGTCGGTGGGTCCTTCTGTAGCTGTAAACATTGATATTTGTGGATATCTCTGATTTTAACATTAGTTTTATCTGAACTGTATGGGTACATTACGCCACTGAGAAGCTTTCTGGTCAACAGTTCGTGTTCATTTCATAGGCCAGTGTTGATATTTCAACCCGAAGTGGACTGCAGTGAAAGCGATAAACAAAGCAGGCTGTGTCTGGAACCATATTAGTCATTTGAGACAAATGCGCAGTTGCTATGATTTGACCTATAAATCAAGGTTGTTGGAGGGGTTTAGGAGGGGGGATCCATTCTGGCTCCACAAAGAAAGCTTGACCTTCAAGGGTCCTGCCGCATAGGAAACTTCCACAGTATATCAGATAGGAGTGAAAAAAATTCCTCCAAATTTCGATACACTGTTTGCATCTCCTTTATGGGTCGTTTGGCAAGTTTAAAGGGCTCACTTCATGATGCTTGTATGGGTCGTTCGGCAGCAAGAGGTTAATGAATTTGTCCCGCCTTGGTACATTCCACAGCACTGCAGAAGTGGAAATGTTTTTTATGAGTAGATGTGAATCCAAGAGCCTGCTTTCTGCCAGGATTAAGTTTTTTAACTCCTGCAAAGATGAGACAGGTGCAGTATTGTGCATGGGGATTATATTGAAAAATAATGGGATTTTGTTGGAACAAATAAGCTACATTTGTCTTTGTAATGACTTATCATTTAATTTTTATGACCTAAGGAATCTTAGGTACACATCATCCCTCATCAGTATGACAGTTACAGTTCCTTGTGTGATGTATAATTAAATTTGCAGTGTCATAGTGTCTGAAACCCTTCTTTGCACTTCCAGTTAATGCACGCTAGGTCACAAGGTAATACTGAAATTTGGTCCGGAAAGACATTATGGGTTTGATGTATTCATAGTCTTAGGGATATACTGTACTACTAGGCTTTAACATTTCTGTGCCAAACAGTGTATATACACACACACACACACACATATGTATATATATATATATGTATGTATGTATGTATGTAACATGCAGTGTGGTGCTAAAAATGCTGAACAATATGTAATTTTATTGGCAGCTCTGTTATGCAGCCCCCATTTAATTTCTGGTCTGCAGAGCAATACAGGCATTTGATTCTGGCACCAAATGGCTAAATAGAAGTATGAAATTTACTCTGATGTTAGTTATGTACATTAGACATATTACAGAGTCAGTTGAACAAAAATTAAAAATGAACATAAATTTGAGTGTATATTTTCTCCATATTAATTGGCCAACTTGGCTTGGTTTTTCAGATCTTAATTTGTAACACAGGCTGTGTTGTGGGAAGGATTATATTTGATGTGTATATGTGTTTGTGTGGTTTGTTTTCCAGGCTTTTGGAAATGCAAAAACTGCACATAACAATAATTCCAGTAGGTTTGGGAAGTTCATTCAGGTGAACTACAAGGAGAATGGCATGGTTCATGGGTAAGTTTGCAGAGAATTTTGTTAGTTTGAACACATTTTGTGTAGGGGTCATGTTCTTTGTATCTGACATGACACTGTACACTGTTATTTGAAACCATGAATGAAGTGTGAATCATACAAGATGTGAACTGGGATATTACAGTCAGTATAGTTACTTGGCTGTGGGTTGGATGGTCAAGGGTTTAATTTCCAGCAAGGGTGAGATTTATTTTCTAAAGCTCCTGTTCAGTGGGTGCCAGTGTTAACCGTTCAGCGTGGAGTGACGAGCACTGCTCGTCATGGCGAAAACATCACCTGTTGTGGAATGACGAGCACTGCTCGTCATGGTGCACGCTCTCACTCATTCGTCTATATCTCGACAATATAGGGAGCAAATGTAACTGGGCTGCTTTATGCTTGTTCGTGAAGGAGCTGGCTCTCTTATGGTGTGGGAGACAGTTGCTAGAAATTATTTCTTCATTTTTTTCTCTGCTCTCGAATTTTGGGTTTTCTTTTTGCAGTCCCTAATTTCACAGACGGGTTTATGCGTCCCTCTAACAGTGAAATGAAACAGGAAACGAATGTTATTGCTATCGTTACGTACGTGAAATACGTAGCTTTGAAATGGTGTATGACATCACCCTCATATATCAATAGACTGTTCGTTCCTTCACCGCTGTTTTCGGGTCTGGATTTCGATTCAAGCTGCAGTCTGTTGTAATGATAGCGTCAAGTAGGAAGTGTTTGTTGGAAGATGAGATTGAACAAAGTTTGCTAGGGGAAATTACAACTTCTGATCAGAGTAATTGTAATGACGATGATGACTCAAGTCGGACCGATGATTTGACTGTAGTTGAGGTAAATGATTCGGAATGTAGTGATAGTGAAGGTGACGATGTGCAATGTGCTACTGCATCCGGTGCGCCTCCTGCTTCGAGT
>Ga0123354_10007033_pt1 | contig 16833 bp, 10 predicted proteins | sample TergutLab28metaG_2_FD_97872 | JGI IMG/M metagenome (GOLD analysis project Ga0123354, IMG submission 97872) | Labiotermes labralis P4 segment gut microbial communities from Petit-Saut dam, French Guiana - Lab288 P4 | ecosystem: Host-associated > Arthropoda: Insects > Digestive system > Gut ...
CCGGTGGCAGTGGTTATTTTACATGTAAACAAAACATGAAATTGGTTACTACTAGATTTAAGTCAGGAGGGCTACATGAGAAGCATGTAGTGGCAACTTGGAATCTTGGGAACCATCTCAGCAATTGCTTATAGACACAGGGAAACCAAGAAAAACCTGAGAAACCAAGAAAAACCTGGGAAACCAAGAAAAACCTTAGTACTAGTAGTAGTAGTAAGGGTAGTAGATCACTTATTTACACACTGATTTAAGTTTCACGCAATTCAAAACAGAAAAAGCAAGAGGATATTTTCAGCAAAGATTTTCCTGCAATGTTCTTTTACTAATTAAAACGGGACAAGAATGTATCTGGCACTACAGAAAAACCCCTCATACAAATAAATTAAGAATATCAAATGATGGGAGTGAATGTTTTCATCAGATTTCAGTCACGATAAAAACTGTAATGCACTTTCACATTCTGCAAACAGTGAAGAATTTCAACAATAGCACAGCAACTGCTAGATTCTCAGAAAGGTCTCTGCTGCGCAGTCTGATAATTACTGCAGTTGGTCAAACCAAAATGCCACTGGCAGCAGTGGAAGGGCAAGTAGTTCCTCATTGGAATAGAGATGCTAATTTTCAGTAAAAAAGGACAAGATTTTATACCACTTGCAATATCTATCCCTGTAACTAAGCATCACACCACAAAGGTAAATGGGGACACTGGAATAAACAGTCTTCACCTCTGAACTACATGGACCTGCATGGTCAGCCACTTTTAAACCAGAAGCCACAGTTACTTAACACAGGGCAGCTGGTTGCCATCAGCCAATCTGGACAAGGTGGCAAATACAGAAAGTTTTTTTTTTATCACTGAGCTAAGCAATGACAAGTGGACAGCATTATCAGTAGCTAATCTGCAATGACGTTGTCCACCCTACGGCCAGCAGGCCGACAACAAACACTGTGCAGAAAATCCAAGTGTCTCTGATGTAATCAAACCACGATAATCCATCCCACAGTTGTCATAGTAACAACTGAGCAATCTCAGGTCAGGAAATTTCAATGGTTAATAATGTACAAACTTAATCAACTGATAACCATAAAGAGAATATAAACACTGTGTACTAAGTCTATTAAAGTCATATTCTAGGCATAAAAGAAAGCAACATTGCTTCAAAAATAGCTGACTTTATGGTTCTAATGACCTACTGTTTGTACTGTCTTTTACTACATTAAGTTACAGTGCCTTACAGCACAATGTTCTGGACAATCAGACCACAGTACAGTTTCAGCAATTTAAACTGATTAGAGCACAGACCTGATACTCATCTTCCAAATGGGGTTCTTGCTTTATGTTTGCATGTGTAACATCTGCTGTGTAGTCTTCAGCATACGTCACATCAGGTAATAACTTCTCTTCATTTGACATCACTGGTTTACAAAGACCTACAAAATGATTACAAAATTTACTGCATTACACTAACGGATATTCTGCTGTTTAAACTGGTGAGTTGAAAATAAATTCTTAAGCTTTAAAAGCCCAGTGGTATCTGTATGTACCATCTGCTATAACATTAAGAAAATCTTTATCTTGCCATACAGTGTTTATGTGTTTTGTATTTTTCTACCAACAGTTTTCCCTGTGCAGAACAAAACAGTTGGTATTTGTAATAAACACAGTGTGTGTTCTCTGTGTTATATAAACTGAAGTTTTACACCTTACATGAATGTCAGTCTTCAAAGGGTTAATAAATTATTCAACACTCTGCGGTTCATAAACACACTGAGAGAGAAAGTGAAACTGAATTTACTTCAGAGGCTTCTAAAACACAAGTGAAACGTTCTATAAACTGGAGACAATTTATGGGCATGAAGTTTCAGTAACATATCTTGCTTAACCGTTTGGCGCCAGAATTATTTTTTTTAATTTCAGCACACCTGTATATAAAATGTGAATAATACAGGAACCTAATAAGTTAAAATTATGAAACAAACTGCATTTTGAAGAGAAAAGAACGGAGAGTATATACCATGTTTAAAATATTCAGTACCTATATTTGTTAAATGAATATATAGAATGCAATGTTTAGAGGTTAGCGGTGCTGTACGACCCCTATAGGGGTCGTTAGGCGTCAAAGGGTTAAAATTCTGAGATGAGTGGACAGGCAGATACAAATCAACATGATTAAATTCTGGTTCACCTCATTTCATATGCTAATTCTGTGGCCACTGCGTATGGCATTTAGCATCAAAGAAAAAAGACAGGATTACAACAAAAGGACTGGGAAGAAGGTTGTCATGACCTGCCTCAAGGCACCAAAATAACATCTGTTTGAACATGATGAGTTAACTTATGCAGCATGAAGCAAAAAATTTTAACTAAACACCTCCACTTAGGCTAACCTACTTAGTCAACTATTTACCTGATTTATGTAAATCTGTAAAGAATATCACTTTCAAACGACACTGCATATGTGACAACACCATACAAAGAATTTGTCAATGAGCAGAACACGCAGTGGAATCATCAACTGATTACACTACTCACGTGATACTCCACCTACTGAAAGTAAAGTCTGCCCATTTTAGCTATACACACAATCTGGGACACAAGCTGCAAAAGCATGATATACCACAGCACAATGATATTATACGTAATGAATATATAAAACGGCAATTTGATTTTGTACAAATGAAACAAGAGAACTGATAAAGAGGTAAAAATAACTGTAACTCAGAAGTCAAGTGTTGCTGGACACATCATAATGCACTGTGTTAAGTCTGTTGCTTCTAAGTGAAAGCCAAACTGTGTACAGATGCGAAGTGTTTCCGTATGTCCAATAACCACTACTTATAACAATATTCAATATTGTGCAAGCTACTTCTTCATGCTGTATTGCCACATATTTAATACGTGCTTCAGCACTTTCTACAGGCATAAAAGGGGCTCTATGGAAAGGCATAAAGCACCTCTCATGTCTAGGTTAAGAGTACAGTTATAGATATGGAAACAGATACATTTACTGATGCATAAAAGCACCCACAAAGGGCACTGGATATGGAACATATCATTAATCATATAGTATGATAATAACAATCAATGGTCAGTCTCAATAATCAATGTATAGTCAAAAAAACATTCAACAATAAAAAATATTATTCTATACAATGACGAATTGATTTATAATTTCTAAAATCAGCATACTAAAAGATTGTTTTTACACATTTATTTATATTTACTCCACACACATTCCATCTATCCATGAAAGAGAGAAAACCAGTTGGATGTAGAACATGTCAAAAAAACACACATCATCAGGCTTCACCTCATTAAGTATTTAATTCATAATAAATTCCTCAGTGAATAAAAGGATGTGTTATTAATGTGTGATTGATTGACTTGTGTTGGATTGTTCTATTTCTGTGCTACGACAGTTGCTTGCTATAGCATACACCATTACATTACATAGCATATTAATATCTATGTTGACTATTTGTATACCTAAATGGGGTTTATCCCAAAAGATTCATGGAATGTAAAATATAAATAAATAAATATATAAACTAAACATAAATAAATATATAAACTAAACATTTTATCAAAGTTGACATAAAACATTTTTTATCCACTACTAATTATGCAAAGTATTCAGCTAGCTCATTGAAGATCTTTATACTCATACAGTATACTCCCTTCTGGTACAATTTAAGATTATATGCAAATCCATGTAAATGCAGTTTATTTCTCGTATTAATACCATCAACTCTTAAAAGTTAAATATATAAATTTACAAGCTATGTGACAAAAATTTTATTAAGGATAGTGATGTTTGGCAATGGTAATGTCAAAATTTCCAATGATAGAAATAATGGTGTACAAGTAGTTCTGGATTCAGATTCAGTCATAGTCCTGATTATTTCCTTATGTAGCTGAAAGACTTACTTTCTATTGAACTGCCCCAGAATATAATGGCATACTCCATTATTAAGTGAAAGGAAGCAAAATATATCATCTTGAACATAGTCACACTGCTAAAATGGTCTACAGATCTAACTGCAACATGTACTGCCCATATTTGGCAGTATTTTTTCAACACAGTTCTTCAGTTCATATATTTGTCTAATTCCAACCCAAGAAAATTTATGTTTGTAGCTTCTTTCATAGTTTCATTTGGTAAGTAATTTGGTACAGACCATTCTGGAGATGGTCTGAGCTAAATTTAACTGTATTTATCTTTTCTATATTTAAGGATATCCCATTAACTGAAAACCATGCACCCATATAATTTAGTGTAGAGTTGATTTTGTTTATAGGTCATTCAAATTGTTAACACGTTTGTGTCATCTGCATATATTACAAGTTAAGCATGTGGGCTTATGCCATAAGAAAGATCATTTATATAAATTATGAATAATAATGACCCCAAAATTGATCACTGGGGTACACCACTTTCCATTGTTTTCCAACTGGAAGAGAATTCTCTTTTTGATTTTGTGGTAATATATTAACCTCATGCGTCCTACTCGTTGGATATGTTTTAAACCAGTGGGCACATGCTCCATCAATTCCACATTTTCTTAAAATAATTTCATTGCTGATGCAAGGGTTTTAGTTAGGTCATAAAAGAGGCCCCCTCTCTGTTCTCAATGCTTTAATGAGGTGAGAATATTGTCAGTTAAAGTGAATATGACTCTTTCAATTGTATTACCTTTTCTAAATCCAAATTGCTCTGTAACTAAAATTTTGTTTGCTTGCAGGTATTGTTGCAATCTATTAAACACTGCTGTTTCTAAAATCTTTGAGAAAGATATTAATAATGAAATTGGTATATAATTTGTCATTTTAGTTTTATCCCATTCTTATGTATAGGCCATACTATTGCAAACTTAAATCTCTCAGAGTATATCCCAGATTCTAATGAGTTAAATATAAAGGTAAATGGATTCTTTAATGATGATTTCAACATACATAGTTACGAAGCACTGAATGAGATGACAGATTTCATGAATAGTGAATGGCTGAAGAACTGAAATATGTTGATGAGATCAGAGCTTTTTCTGGCATTTTACATGGTGCAATGATCAGGCATAAGGTTCAATGCTGCAGGTATTCCTAATATGTGAAAATTTAAATTAAAATAGATTTCATGGGTTGCACAAAAGCAACTACTTATACTACTACCAACACAGACAAATGCTGATTACACAAAACATTTAATTAAAAAATACAAATCCATAAATAATTTGGCTTGGGCAATAGTCATACAAAAAAATGGTATCCACTTACATTACTGAAATCTGATTCTTCCACTTTGTAGCAAACGTTTCTTAATTAAAACAAAACCAAAAAAAAAAAAACATTAACTGCCATTTACTTGTATGAAACAGCTTCAATAGCATTATAAAATGTTCATGCTCTGTAACCAACACGCATTTAACCCATACGCATTTCGGATCACTGTAATACCTGCTCTCAGCTCACAAAACTATGAATAATAAATGCAGCGGGGTCCCCTGAAACCCACCACACTTTAAAAAAAAGATTTCATACTACGGAGTACCACCTAAATTTTCACTGCCATGGTAAAACCTCACATCGCTGTATACAGTCTGCGGTCAGAAGCAAGATTCGTTTTGGATTTATGCGATTTATTTTCACTACGACGGTACAATCTCGTATCGCTGTATAAGGAGTGTGAGGTTAGGAGCAATATTTGCTTTATATGTATTATTTACTTTACGACGTTGAAGGTATAGTATCGAATGTATGAATGACAGGTTATTAAAGAACTTCAAAGGACTCTGAAGGAAGCGACAGTGGCCTAGTCGATTTACTATTGCGGCATTCTGTACAACACTCGAAAAACCACAAAGAACCACAGACTAGCCGGTATTCCGACCGGGATTTGAGCTGGAAATCTCACGAGAACAACTGTACCCAACGTAATCACTCGCTAGTTTCAAGGTGTGTTACGAACGTCACGAAATTATGGCCTGCTTTATTCCGTCAACAGATTAGTAAACAACTGGATTCAATCCCCGACTCCACTAAATGTATAATAAACTAGCAGAGGTATTTAGAAAGATTATACCTATGGGCCTGTTGCACGGTAACCTCTCCGGCTAGTCAACATCTTCCGCTTCATTTGGCTTACTGATTTATTCATTCAGACATCTACAGAAATGTCCACTTATGAATTTTAAATCTCTCAAGTCAAGGGGCTTGTTAAAATTTACTGCGTACATGCATAAAACAGAATACAACGGGCAGTGATTCATCTCAAAACAAATTTATTTTCCTTAAAACTGATATTACTGCTACATATTCAAGGTAAAGAATACGCCCATTCGTACAGAACTCTAGGCACAATGCCCACTATTCATTCATATTCCTACGTTTGAATAATTACATGAGTGCACAATATGATACCGTACCCCGCATTTCTAACAGTGGCGATATTGATCACAAGACGGCAGTTCTTATTCGCCATCAGCCACCAGCAGTCACTTTGAATTACCGATGTCAAATACCGATCTGAACCGAAAATTCGAAGAAATTTTGTCACACAGAGTAGAACCCGTAGAACTGTACTACCAAGCACAGGGAAACGATCCGGGCTGAGGAAATTGAAACGCGATGACGCAAATCGGCGAAAACTTGGAAACTCACTTTGCAGGCAACAGAATAGTCTGAAGAGTCGCGTAGCACAGCGCGGTATGGTGATTATGTGGTTTTCAGCATTTCCTCGTTGTGTGGTATCCATCGTTCTGGGGTATGATACTGTGTCAGTGGGTATTTAGTTCCCCACATTTCGAGACACCATTGTGTTCTCATCTTCCAAGGGTCAAACTGTCCAAGAAGAATGTTCAAACAGAAAGCATCCTTCTCCGCATTCTTGTTGACCACTTCGACCCAGAAAATGAGATCACAACATTCCTTAAAACTACGGGAATAAAATACTCTGTAATGCAGCCACATAACCCAGAAAACTGATAAACCATCCATGCCACTGTGACAACCAAAAATCTCACACACGTGATTTCTCTGCACTGTTGAGCTAAAAGAGAAGTTTTTAATACTGCTTTAGTGAACTGATTTAAAGTTTTGTATGCTTGTCAAAGTTCTTCTCAAACAATGTATGCACCGTAGCTTAAGTTCTTGCAGAAGGGATGCAACCATTGTTCTTTGTTATCACTTCCTCGCTTGTACACCACCTGAGTAACCACCACATTACAAGAGGGTTAGTATTGACATTACAGAAATTAAGGGTATAAAATTAGAGTTTCTACCATGCAATAAGCCAAACACATCACTTCCTCATTGTGCATATGGTCATCTGGCAATTGATTTCCTGCTTGTAACGGGTGAAGTTTTTGAAGTTTTGGTTCTCCATCTGTCCAAAGCAGACATGCTGGTGGTGCCCTTTCAACTCTAGTCTCAAACAGACCAACTAGCCTGCCCATGTACACTTGAAAACACACGGAATTGTGTATACATCCAGTCTTCAATCCTAGGTCTTCCTTCACAGGAAGAAGGAAACTGGAAATGTAAGATCTGAGGTTGTCACAGCAGTATTACTGATGATGGTGGTCTTCTAGGGGTATGACACTATATTAATCCCCATAGACCTTCTCAGTCTTTAATATGAATGCACTAAAACCCCTTGAGATGGTGGGAACCATACATCTAATAATGAGTTGTCATATACCAGAAGGCCTGAAACCTTAGAAAATGGGAATCTTCCTAGGTGGCAGGCCAATACACTTAATGTTGCATCTGGATAGCATACTGTTTATGCACCTTAAGGTCATATGGGTATACAGCAGGAAAGCAATAGATGCTGGATCCTCTTTGGACCACCTGACCCTCTCCAATGGATAGACAGCCTAACAAATCTGCTTGTCACTATATTCCCCTGAAAGTTACCATCACACATTCCAATTCCTCCATGGCCACACAAGGATATGGTCCTACGTACTGAGGTTTAAATCATCAAAAAACAATGTTTTCATATTTATTGTTATTTGACAATATAATGCTTCTCTGTTTATGACTATGTATGAAACTGCCTGCTTGTAGTTATGACTGTCCTATGTATCTTATATACAAACTTTGTTTCCCAGACTGCATGTATTGACTTGGAAATAGTTAGATTCCTAAGACCAATGTATTTACACTTATATACTTTTATTGACATGTTCTATATCCTAAACTTTGAAATTGTTTGTGGATCTATGGAACGTTAAATAATTAATAATAATAATGTCTCTTCACTCAATGCACTTAAATATACGTAATTAAAAAATGAACTTTCTTCTTTAACCTTCTCCAAACTCAAAGAATTTGCGGCAGATATGACAGTGTGTGTGAGTAAACATCCTGTTTTCTAGACTAAAGGAAAACTTTTAAGCTAACAGATGGGCAACTGCACCAGCAGTTTGGGTTTTCCACATAAAATGTCAGAAGGCATTACTATACCAAAATCACATTAAATGCTGCTCCTTCTCATTTTTGGAAGTTGGACATTAAAATGTTAAAACACTTCATGCCCTGATAATAAATTGAGATAATAAATACTAAATACTACTAACAAATACTGCTGTCTATACGTATTTCTTTTCCCATGCTTCGTATTGAACCGTAAATGCAGGGAATGGATCTACAAAATGTATGTGTGTGTGTATGTACCTTAATTTTGGTACGATTCCTTACTTAATGAACTACAGTTTAACGTCTTTATTGTATTTTCCTTACATATGCACTGCATATTTTTGTTTTTCAGCTATGTAGGTTTCTAAAATGGTGATAATGTGATCTAAGTCCTTAATGAAGGCTTTGAGTATGTCATCAGAGGTAAAGAAAATATTTTGAACTATCATGTCTTACTAAATAAATTTTGCATAACATTCTACATTTACTTCCTTGAAGTCTTATCCTGTTCTTTTCTTTTCCTAAAAAGGAGTATGTTAGGGCTAGAGGATAACTAAGCTCTTATTATTAAATCAATTGCATGAATACAGATGTCCATTTGAAGGGAACGGCAACTCTACAGGTTAAGGAAATAGTGCCCGTAACATTATTTTCTTTGCGGGCCCTGGTCAAACAGCCCATTTGGCCTACGTAGTACAAAAGCCCCCTCGCCCCCCACTTCTAGAAAACGCATTACGTATTTTCCATGAATTATGGTTATGGTTCGGGGAAGGGGGAAAGATTACAAACAAAAATTACACGCAAACTACCGTGGACCAAGTACAAGACACACGTTCATTTTACATAAACTTGAAATACTCGTATTATATAAACCAACAAAATGCATAATTATATTACAATGCACGGTGCAAAAAACACTTTAAAAACTTGAAATACGTTGTACGTCATTTGTGGACAATTGTGATTTTAACTGTAATTTCCCTTCTGTGTGACTGTAATCTATTATGTTGACATACAGATGCCGTCACAATGTGAAACTCCCATTCAGTATGACTAATACACCTAGTTCATTATTCCACATGCTGTCTGATAATGCTAGTTTCTCCTGATACAGTACTGCTGAATTATGTTCATACGTATTCTATGTAAGAGTGCCTAATACTTGGCATGGATTTCGCTGTGACAACCATTACACTAGCATGCTCCTTACTATAAACGCACCCTTCGTTCAACACTTTCGCAGTCAATCTCAGTTTCACAAACATCTGCTGCATACAGATCGTTACACCTGCGTGAATTTTTTTTAAATATATTTTTGAATACTATGCTGAGCAAGCACTGTATTCAGAATCTGGTTAAATTACCATGTTCGCGAAGAAATCCAATTGGAAGGATAGAAAGCAAAGTGGCAGTGCGTGAAATTAGGTATAATGCAAAATCGCTGTTGAGAAAAGTAACATTATTACTTGAACAAGCTTTACAAGGTCCGAAATCTGTATGCAGAGAATCGTCGGGCGGATTCATTCACAAATGTGTGCACCGTATGTTATAAAACGTTCGTGGCTGGAAGAATCGACTTGGGTTCTCTACGGAATGTACGATTTTGTGACACTACTGCTGTATTTACGTGGTGATAAACAGTAACGCAACGAATAGTTCTCGTCATTGACATATCCCACGTATTGTAAATGATGGGACTTCGTACTAATGATTAAGCAAGCGGCAGGACGACCGAGGAATCGCAGTTTGATTCCTGCCAGGGGCAAGAGATTCTCTTCGTCTCCGAAGTGACCAGACCGGCTCAGGTGCCTATGTAGCTTCCTTTTCGGGTGAAGGGGTCACCGGGGGCTCTTTTTCGAGGCTAAAGCGGTTGGGGTATGAAGTTGACCATTTACTTCCATCTAGTGCCGAGGTTAAATATGAGTCGAGCAATACTCTCAGTCTCCCACGTCTTCATGGCTTTCACTGGAACATCTTTAACCTCTAAGTCGAGGTTAAGAATGTGTGGAGGTATAAATTTTTTTATAAAACAAACTTAATACCCTTCAAAGGTGTGGAACCTTTCAGTAGTTGATCAACGTACATCCTGGAAAGCATTTTCTCCAAGGAATCAGTTAAATTTTTGTTAAAAATATTACATTTGTAATATTTTTTTTATAAAATAAAAATGATGGTAGGACAACAGGACTATACCAACCCAGCCACATTATGAATCTTGTTTAATAAAATACAACTTTTTTTTTTCAGAAGTCATTGAAAAATACCAACCATTTTACAACATAAACTCTACATACATTCCTGGTGTTCACATATTTAAACCCTGATATTTTGACACATTGTACACTCTCTACTTAATTAAGACTTGTACAGAATTGGTGTCCTGTAGAATTCATATAGTTTCTGAAATTAACACTGGTTTCACATCTTAAAACATCCTGTCGCTGTAAATTATCATGTTCTTCTCTTAATATAAATAATACAGAAAGAGCATACAGTAACTTCACATCTTTCACAATGTGTAAGAGTTAATGTCATAATGCAAAGTGCTATGAAATATGATATTGTATTTACTGGCTAAAATTAAGTTGGTGATATTTCAACAGATGCTGGGTTTGAATCATGGCTGGAGTATGGGCCAGCCTGAGTGAGGTTTTCATGGTTTTCCATTGCCTCCAGACATGTGCCATGACAAGACCATCCTTAGATCACATCCATTCCTTCCAACTCCCTTCTTTTTCATCATTCACCAGTCATCCTAACACTGAAAACCTTTTGTATGAAAAGCTTTGACAGAATGTGAATGTCCAAAATAGAAAGGAATAGTGATTCATTTGTAGAATATAATATATATTAATGTAAAATTTTTTACTTTAAAAATGATAAACATGAATGGTTTGATTTAAGTGTTTTAAACCCAATGATTGTCAGTTATCAGATTTAATTAAGTCATGATGATTCTTGAAGCCAGAACAAGTCATTGACTTATAAGGACTATTTGTTCTTGTGTATGTTGACAGTTACAAATTCTGTACTAAAACAATAGGCCAAAGGCACAAATCATGAACTTACTCATTGTACAAGTTTCTTCCTTCTTCTGTTATTGTCTTTCCTTGAATCTGATATTTCCCTCAGCACTTCAATCTCAGACACAATCAGTCTGTGTTCTTTCCTGTGAACACAGGTATTGTCTAATGTACTCAGTTTGTTTAGAGTCACAAATATCAGTGTTTCCTTTTATCATCCCCTGCATTAAGCCTGAACACATATGTTAAAGATTGGATGATTTTCTTGAAACTCATTATTGGTGTCATGTCAGTCATCGTGCCTTGCTTGCTACATTTTATCTCTGTCACCATTAATAACAATGTGGTGACACTGGAAGTCATGGTGAATTACTGCCAGTCTGTGCACAGGATATCTAGGATTCAAATCTTAACTGAGACTGGCTATCTGAATGAGGTTGTTTGTACCAATCAACAGTATGTCAGAGAGTGCTGGGAGGGTTATTTCTCAAATCAGGCCATGATTACATCCTTCCAAATCCTTATTCATTAATCATCAAACCATTTGATTCTATATAATCTGATCTACTGACAGTGTCATTAAGAAATAAACATGGAAACCTTGTGATATGCAAAATTTAGAACAACACTGAACTTGAAATTGTATATGGAATAAAACTGTAAAGAACAATAAGTAACATTATTATGGTAATTCTGTATGAAAGTGGAAAGAGCATATTAACGAATACATGAAATATGTCAATTTTTAAAGTCATAACCCATGAAATACTGTAAAACATTACATGAAACTATGTGGTGACATGTAAGTAATAATGTTGCTAACAGTATGCAACCTAATCCACTGTAATCTTAAAAGTATACCACACCATTAATGAATGCTTTTAACACCTTTTTCTGCATTGCAGGTTATCTGCAAGACTTCTCTAGCTTACCAGTTGGACATATACTTCAATTTAAAATGCTGGTATGGTATATTTTGCAAGTACTAAACTCCTACACAAATACAATCTAGAGATGCTGGCACAGTGCAGAATGGCCTGCCCCACCTCCCAAAGCCACACTTACTATAAGCACTTGAAATTTTCTTTAAGGATAAACTATACATAACACAGCTTTAAGTTTTCTACTTACCTTCTAACCTGTCAATAAATTCCTCCTCCCTCCCCTTCTATCCCATACTTATTAGATCTAACACATACCCTTCAGATTTACGAAAATTTAAAAAGTAGCATGTATTCTTCATGTGGAGCAAGTTGTGGTTTTTGGAAGTAACAGGGTGAAGCACTGGGTAGATGTAAGAACAGTCTTCTTCTTCTTCTTCTGGCATTACATTCCTTGGTGGACATAGGCTCTTCCGAAATTGTCCTCCACTGTTCTTGGCCCTGCGACTTACGTCTACAATTTCTTATGCCCAGGTTCTTCAGATCTTCCTCAACTGACTCAAGCCACCTAGCACTGTGTTACTTGAATCAGGTTCTGGGGTGTACTGCTTGTACATAGAGACATCATGTTCAAAGTTCCATTCGTAAATCTTTATTCATGCTGGGTCATCTTAATTGTTTCCATCTGGCCTTCAATTTTAGAAGATTCTCAACAAAATATATTTTTTATGGGGTGAGGTGTCAGCCCCACACCCAATCTGCAACCTGGAAAACCAGGGCATCCCTTTTTATCTGGGTGATCATCTTTGACCTGTCTATCATGGGGGACTTTGGCAGTGGCCATGTTACTGCCAGCATAGCATTCAGGATCATTAAGGACAGCTGTACGTTATATTGTATGTGCTAGGGTAATGAACCTGATATATATATATATAACTCATGAACTTGGAGTACCAGACTGTTGCCTCTTTAGCAGTCCCCTGATTCCTCTTGCCTACCCCAAGTGACATGAACATCACAATTGGATTATGAGAGTTTGTAGCATAATCACTCTGAATAAACTTTAAACAATGAAGAGCAAAAATGAAGGACTTGTATTTTCATTTCTGTACTCCAACGCAGAATTGAAAACATAGATAAGCTTCAGTGATTGACAACATTGAAGCCTTGTAAAATGGGATGTCACCACTTTGTGGTTACCAACTTGCCCCTGAACTGTCACCCACTACATTGAGGCAACCAGCAATACAGAAGGTTCTGATACAGACTGCAATTGAAGACCATTTATACTCCAATATTTATTCTTGAGCAGTTGATATCTCATTTCCTGTCTAAACAATCATAGTGATTATTGCAACATGAAAAAACTATTTGTTTATGAAATGCAGACATGTATAGTTACTGAAAGGGGTTGCATGAAGTGAACCAGTGGTAGTGCAAATCAGGCTACAGAAATGGAAGTGGATTGGGCATACATTTAAGAAGGATTCCTCTGCCATAGAAAAGCAAGGTTTTTGGGACTCACAAGTACATGAAGAGGAAGACTGATAAGCAGCTGGAGGAGAATGACAGAGGGAAGGACTTGAAAAGAGATCAAGGCAGTTGGTGGAAACAGAGTCCACTGGCATTGATTCATTTGAGGTCCTGTCCCCAAAGTAGAGAAACAGGAATTGACCTGACTTGTTGCATGAAATGTGACTGTGGGGTGTCTGTCACCAGAGAGCTGTGGTTTTCTAAGTCTGACAGATGAGTCTTACATTGTAGTGACATGTGAATATTTGTGAATGAGCTCTAATTATTTACAGGCCCAGTGTTGTAAAAATGGCAGATGACTCCATACATGAACAACTGTTGGAGCCAGAAGTAATTCTCACAGTAAGGCAAGAGGTTCGTAGGCAGTGTTTTTGATAACTACATCCAGGGCAATTACAAACACAGAGGTATAGTTTAGGACACCAGAGGGTGAGCATGTTTGTATATTTTCATGTATTATATCATGTGTGTAAGTTTAAAACTAGTATAGTGTGTGCATGGGTGAAACACTAAATTAGCCTTTATAGAGTTAAATAGAATTTGTGGAAAACTGTGAAGTTTTCAGAATGAATGCAATGCTGACACACTGTACAAAACCATTCTCTCCTTATTTTTAAGCAATACCTTTCTCTTTACATTGCTGATCAACTACCATTTGACACTGGACCTCTGATATTAAAACTGAATTAATGGAACAGTGTACAGGATTTGGTATCTTTAACCTTTGACATTTCACTCTTTAAGATCTGTCATGAATCGCATTTTAACTTACAGTGTATTATACAAGATAATGATTTGAAGTACTCTTAATATAATCACAGATACAAACACTACAAATTACTGATGGCACAATACTTCTACAAACTATGAGGTGGTATCCAAAATTTTCGGGACTGAAGCTGTAAAAATCGTAAAACTCACCATAAGGCCTATCGGCCACTGTCACCCCCGAAGTAGTTCCCTCCCACATGTAGACACCAGTCCCACCATCTCCTCCATTTTTGGAACGGTTCCTGAAAGTCATTTCCTATCAGAGTGTCAAGCACTCTCTGAGATTCGGCCTGTATCTCCTTGGTATCAAACCAGCGTCCTTCCAGCTTGAATTTCATTTTTGGAAATAGGAAGAAGTCACAGGGTGCCAAATCAGGGGAGTATGGTGGGTGGGTGATGACAGCCATTTTGTTTTTCGCCAGAAACTGCTGGGTGAGTACGAAAGTGTGAGATGGGGCGTTGTCATGGTGAAGCAGCCAGGTCTGTTCTCGCCAAAGTTTGGGGCGACGTCTTCGCACATTTCCACGCATTCGCCGCAAAATGTCGCACTAGAACCTGGAATTCACAGTTTGGCCTGTTGGGACAAATTCTTTGTGCACAATCCCCTTGACATCAAGATCATGTTCTTGACATTGCTTTTCACCTGTCTGGCCTTTTTGGCCTTGGTGACATGGGGCTTTTCGACTGGGAGGATTGTTGCTTTGCTACAGGGTCATAATCGTAAACCCATCTCTCATCACCAGTGATGACCCTGGACAAGAAGGTTTCATCATTAGAGGTGAGCTGATGAAGTTCAGTGCAGATGTTGACGTGCTGCTGCTTCTGGTCAGCTGTCAGGATCCTGGGCACAAATTTGGTTGCAACATGGTGCGTGCCCAATTCTTCCGTCAGAACCTGTTGGCATGTCCCATAACCAATTCCCACCTCCTCAGCAATATTGTGAATGGTCCGATGTCAATCCTGACAGACAGTTTCAGGAGTTGTGCAGCTTCTGGGTCTTCATGTGTGTTCGTCATCGTCAACTGATGTGCGACCAGTCTTGAACCAGGCATGCCATTGAAACACCTGCGCACAACTCAAGCTTTGGTCCCCGAAGGCTTGTTGAATCATTGTGAGGGTCTCCATGGCACTTTTCCCAAGATTGGCACAAAATGTGATGCACATTCGCTGTTCCTTTCTCTGATCCATCGTAAAAATCGCCACAGGTCATGCACACAACTCTAAACAAACGCGTGTGAAAACTGCCCATGTCTACCCAGCTACATGCAACTTGGCACACTGACTCACTATACATGATAGTCCTGCCATCTACCGGTGATTCACGCTACCAAAACTGCTGTAGAGATGGCAGCACCAGTCCAAAATATTTTGGATACCACCTCGTAAATTGGATATTTGTTCGTGCTTGCTTATTTTCTTGCAAAGTTCTTTATATTAAACTGAAAACATGAAATTCTGTAACTTTATGCTTACTGATACTAGAAAAGTATTTTACATTAACCGCCACAGGAACATTGTGAGTTATGTGCATTGCTAAGAGTTGTAATCAAGTGTGGTAAAAAATGTTACAAAAGAAGCCTGTTATCAGAACAAGACAAATATTCTTTGTGTATAGGTGCTAGCTGAAAAATTTAGGCACCAGACTTTTTACTCTTCTGGTTTTGTGTTGTAGTAACTAACTGCAAAACATGGAACACCTAATGGTACAGTCACATTAATAACAGCATGGCAACAAGAAGCAATATACATAAAATGTCTGCTGACACAAAACAGTGTGGGATAGGCTCACAAAGATGAATCATCATTAATTTCCCAGCAGGGAATGTGTGTATCAAAATTTCAGTGTTCTATGTATATAACAGCCACCTTACCCTGAGTAATTGACCACAGTAAGGGAGTCATGCTTATAACATTTTATCTCCCTTCTGCAGGAAGAAGATCGCTTTTCAAGTTCCCTGAATTTTAGTACTGTTCAGAATTACAACTTTATGCCAATCGAAATGGATTCTGAAGAGGTTTCGTCAGTTGATGTCAGTTTTGCAGCACACATCGGAAAGAAAATAAGGTTGGTACAGTACACTTATACTAAACAATAGGTGTAGGTATCAGTCAATAACACAACAATATCTAAAAAGATGTTTAATAAAGGATGATAGTAACTACATGTTTCGGCCTAATGTGGCCATCATCAGGTTTTCATCCGAAAGTA
>Ga0123354_10007034_pt1 | contig 16831 bp, 13 predicted proteins | sample TergutLab28metaG_2_FD_97872 | JGI IMG/M metagenome (GOLD analysis project Ga0123354, IMG submission 97872) | Labiotermes labralis P4 segment gut microbial communities from Petit-Saut dam, French Guiana - Lab288 P4 | ecosystem: Host-associated > Arthropoda: Insects > Digestive system > Gut ...
TTGCACTCCACGGTAGGGGCATCCCTTGCCAAAGTCCAACAGCAGTCGGCGAGCATAGCACAGTTCCATTTCCCTCGATATCTCTTCTCCATTGAAGAAATGTGTTGATCGAAAAGTTCTCCTTTTCATCACTCACTGCATCACAGTTCTTTGGGAAAAAAAACCAAATGCGAGTGAAGGAAGTGTATTTTTCGTGACATGTTGCAGCCTAATTTCTGGTAGCTCTGCAAAAGATTGTTTACAAGTTCCTCATAGTTTTGAGCCCTTCTGTTTCCCAAAAATCCTTTTACTAAAATTTAAAACCGTCCCAAGCGGCCTTTTCGTCGCCTTGAAGGAGCTTGTCGAAGTATTCGTCCTTGATAAGGCCTCGTATTTGTGGACCAGTGAAAATACCTTCTTTCAATTTTGCCCCACTCAATCTGGGGAACTTTTCTCATAAGTAAGTAAAGGCAGCTTCTTCTTGGTTCATGGCCTTTACACAAATCTTCATCAGACCAAGCTTTAAATGCATGGATGGCAACAAAATTTTACTCGGTTCCACTAGTGGTTGATTTTCCACATTGATGATTCCTGGTTCCAGAGATTTTTTGGCAGGCCAATCCTTTCTTGAGTAATGAAGAGACCGAGCTCTGCTGTCCCATTCACAAGTGAAGCAGCAATATTTTGTGAATCCTTGTTGTAGTCCAAGTAGTAAGGCAATTACTTTTAGGTCACCACAGATTTGCCATTTGACTTACCGTAATTAATGGCGTCCATCAGAATGTTTATGTTCTCATGCGACTCTTTATTACGCATTGAATGACCAACAGGAATAGAAGGTAGGGTGTTGCCATTGTGAAGGAGAACTGCTTTGAGACTCAACTTAGACGAGTCTGTAAAAAGTCACCAGTACAGAGGATTGTGATTAATATTGAGTATTTGCATCAGGCCATCAATATCATAGCAAACAACAAGGCCCCTTTCCATTTTTAAAAAGTGAACTAGATCTTCGTGCCTTTTACGATACATAGAAATCATTACTCATCACCTGGAAGTGCAGTGATGACACATGTGTCCCTTCCCAAGTAAGTATTTTAAGCATTAAGCCACACTTCATATATCATGAAAACTAGAGCCAAGAATTGAATTCTAAGGCCATATTTGGTTTCAGCACGTTGAATTGAAGAGGAATCGACTATTTTGGTTACGGATATATTTTGTGTGTTGACCAGTGTTATTGATGCAGCATAGTTGAATAATTTAAGAGAAAGAGAGAGAGAGAGACAGTGTGTGTGTGTGTGTATGTGTGTGTTTTAGGACATCATTGTATTACTTTCAAATTTCCCAACGAATTGCTGCCTAATAACAAAGGCAAAAAATACAACCACGCTGTTTGTGGTGGTCAAACTGGCAGCACTCCTGCTTCGTGCTTTCAAGTCTCTGAGCGATGAAGCATAACCTGACGGAGAAAGTTTACACGGGATATTTCCTACAGACCACGAGCATTTCCTTTTTCATGCTCTCTTCTTCATCCAATCACTCGCCACTCACACTCCGAGCTACCGAAATGTAATTAAACAAGTCTTAAGTTAAGTGGCGTAAATAAACAAGGAAGGCCACGACTTCACTGTCCGTAAGCACACAGTGCACAATTCGCTCAGTTCATCAGCCATACAACAACAGTCCTCACCAGACCAAGTGCCTGCACACACCTTCGTGTTTGCTCCGCAACAACCAGCTCACCTGCTGTTACATAAATTAAAGACAAACATGATACTGTCCGGTAGGAAGCTTGAAGACGAAGACGAAAGCGAAAGGGCAGATTAAGAAGGATGAGAAAGAGAAAGAGAAGAAGAAAGAGAAGAAGAAAATGGGAAAAGACATGTTGCAGCGAGAGGCATTTATTATTATTATTATTATTACTTTATTGTTGTTGTTGTTGTTTTTATTGATAACAACAAAACTTACCGATATGCTTGTTCCCAGGCTGTGCCCGCTCGTCCTTGCAGTAAAGGTAAGCTGAAGGCAAGGTAGAGGTTTGGGAAGTAAAGGTAAGGCAATGGGAATTGAGCTATTGGAGTATGGAGCTGGGGAAAAGGAGTTCAGTAATTAGGCTGAATTTTGTGTCAACGTTATCACGAAATAAATAAAGACTCAGTTCACAAAGAACATAGACCGTATCAGTTAACAGACCAACAAGCTCATGATGCATAGAAAGATAATCGCTGTTTATTACAACATCCATAACAAACAAGTAATAAATATACCGCGTGGGGCGAATGCATAAAACTGTCAACATGTGCATATTATCCACTACATTTTAATGTATTCATGCGCACTCAGGACGTAGTTACGCTTTAAATTACTGTTTCACAGCTGTGGAGAAATAAAGACGGAGAAATCAAAAGAATATTAAGGCATAGATTAGCAGATTTTGCCACTTGTTCGTTGCCCTTCATATATCACTGGTCACGGACGAACAGAAGTGTGGGTTTGTAGCAGCGTCTGTGGCTAAAATTACTGGTCCACCGCTGAGTAAATATTAGTTGGATGCAAGATCATGACAAGAGAGCAAAAGGGACGATTTACATCAGTGGTACAATTTCCCGGCATGTTAAAATAAGAAACTGCATCCACTGGTTTCAGACAGTCTGGCAAGCAGCATGACGCCGGCGATCCGCACGCCTGTAAGAGCTGCGCCTGCAGGGATATAAGATGTAAATCCTTCCAAGTTCCGTAAATTCCTCTCGTGAAACGGATAGGTCAGAGTTCAGAACTCTACTAGTAGTATTCTGACAACGAAGAGTCAAATGTAATCCTAGGAAAAACAGTTTATGGTGCACGAAAAATTTCAAACATCTTTCTACAGCAAAGTCCTACATGCAAAGCCCCTAAGCACTGTGGTGCACAACGGAATCTAGTCACAAGTTCATTTCCCGGGAGAGTCTGTGTAGGATTTTTGGTGCACGAAATTTTATTCCGCGTGGGTTTGCTAGGGTGGATTTTATAGCAGCAAGTTAAGAGGGTGTAAATTTGTTAGATCTGGCTCAGGGAAAGCAAACTGTCAGGCTGTTCTTAATGTGGTGATGAGCTATCGGTCTCACTGACAGGTATGTTATTTCTCATCTAGAGGACTGTTAGATAGCCGGTCGCTCGTTGGGTACTAAGCTGGAATGTCTGTCACAAAATCAAATTTAATAACGAAACAAACACACGTACAGGCATGTATAAAACACAGTAAAATAACTATTATGCAATATATCAAATAGCCACCATAGAAATAAAATCGAGAAATTGTCTACTAATGTAATTTCGTGTGACAAATATTTTCTTCATTTCCGTAACAAGCAGCAACAAATAACAGAGAAACCTTATGACAATTGCAGCTTATTTTAACTTATGGTGGGCGGCTGATTTGGCAGGTTGTTAGGTGAGCCCCAGGGGCAATATAGTTATAAATGGGAGATTCTTGGGCTATATGATGAGTTGACAAATTTGATAGTTGGTAGACGAACTTTATAAAAATATGACGGAAGACAATTTGATGTTTAAGTAAAGAAAACCGTCTATAAATGACAATGGTTCAACAATGCGCCACACCAGCGACTGTTGTACCATTGCTGAGAAGAAGACCGATATGACACTGTGAAGTCTACTGCACTGGCCGCGGTGTAAGGACCCACTAGCAGCTTCAACTGACTCACGCAGCTCAAAGACACGCGAACCCAACATCACAGGAAACGTTTTGTACGGTAAGCCACATACATTTTGTTTAAGGACACGTAGGGTTAATATCCTGAAAAAAAGTTTCTGTTCTTTGCCCAAACCTTGTAAAGGAAAAAGCGGATTGGAATAAAAAGACCGCGTTCATTACCTATGGCAATTTTGTGGTACATTTCTGTCAAAAATATTCCATTACGTACAGCCTTGGGCTTACATTTTGTTGGCTTCATTGCTTCTGCTTTTGCGAACAATGAAATAGACGTTGACTTGGATCGCTTTTCACTGTAGAATTCTGTTATTTTGCATAACAACCAGAGGATTAAACAAATATTTTTTGCAGGTTTCTGCTGGCAATTGAGAATTCTCACATAGGAAAGCGTGCAGATTTCTCTCACTGTAGGATTAACCCGGCAGAGTCCAGTGGTTACTATATGTACCGCACAGTGGTCATTATATGTACCAAAATGTTTAACATCCAATAAATCTACGTTCTATCCACACAGTGTTTTGTGTGGATCTGAGAACAAACAGCAATTATCTCCCTATACAACATTAACTGGTTGGTTTGTATAACCGAGACGGAGCGTGTTTACTGCGCGGTACGGACTTGGTATTTAAATGTAATTTGGGTTATATGCTTTATACGGATCTGAGAACAAACAGCGATTACTTCCCTATACAACATTAACTGACTGGTTTGTATAACCGAGACGGAGTGTGTTTACTGCGCGGTACGGACTGGGTGTTTAAATGTAATTTGTGTTATATGCTTTATACGGATCTGAGAACAAACAGCGATTATTTCCCTATACAACATTAACTGGTTGGTTTTTATAACTGAGATGGAGTGTGTTTACTGCGCGGTACGGACTGGGTATTTAAATGTAATTTGGGTTATATGCTTTATACGGATCTGAGAACAAACAGCGATTATTTTCCTATACAACATTAACTGGCTGGTTTGTATAACCGAAACGGAGTGTGTTTACTGCGCGGTACGGACTGGGTATTTAAATGTAATTTGGGTTATATGCTTTATACGGATCTAAGAACAAACAGCGATTATTTCCCTATACAACATTAACTGACTGGTTTGTATAACCGAAACGGAGTGTGTTTATTGCGCGGTACGGACTGGGTATTTAAGTGTAATTTGTGTTATATGCTTTATACGGATCTGAGAACAAACAGCGATTATTTCCCTATACAACCTTAACTGACTGGTTTTTATAACCGAGACGGAGTGTGTTTACTGCGCGGTACGGACTGAATACTTAGATACAATTCATGCTAATTTTAGTTTCTGGATGTAACAGTGAATTTATGTGTGCGAAGCCTGGGAGCCTTCCAACAAGTAAAGCTATTTCAGAAAACGGACAGAATTGCATAGAAAAGCACTTTGGCTTTTTTGGCGCGTTCGAAAAATTCCGAAAAGCGACTATTACCTTCGTCATGTATGTGTGTGTGTCCGTTCGCCTGACCGCATGGAACAACTCGGCTCCCATTAGATGGATTTTCATGAAATCTGATATTTGAGTGTTTTTCGAAAGCCTGGCGATAAACTTCGAGTTTGATTAAAATGCTATAAGAATAAGTGGTACTGTACATGAACACGTCAATACATTTATGATAATATCTCGCTGAATTCTTCTTAGAATGAAAAGTTCTTTGGACAAATTTGTAGAGAAAATCAAAACACACCTGTTATTGTTCAATAACTTGTTTTCCGAAAATCGTTCCCTTTATAAGAAAATGTGAAAAATTATTGTAGAGCCGGATAGGCCACAGATGACAATACAATACAATACAGCTCATGCGTTTTTCATGCTTTATAAATAAGGCTGCAAACACACACTCAGAATATGCGATACTTATTCATTTTCCTATGTAACAATGGTTGCACGAACGCGCCTTAATATTACGTTATACGTACATTGGCTGTCTTGTTTCTTCTTTAAAGAGCTGAAAGTTCACCATATATGCTGCACATAAAGCGTGTCACTAATGTATCAGGAGATCGTGTTCATGTCACAGAAACTGAATGCAACAGCACGTTTGAAAATTTATCATCGTACATCAAGCTGTGCCAGATGGACGCCAGTCACAGCTCTTTAGCAGTTATCACGGCTGTTGTATTAACACTGGTGGACAGTAACGAAGAAGGCACAAGGAACACGAAAGCAGAATGATTTTCAGTGGTATAATAAGAACCCACACGATTGTTTAAATCCGTGGCACAATTCGGCAGTTAATATGGATAATGGAGCTTGTAAGAGACGGTATAAATGTCTTTGTTCTATGCGCAGTTGGGTAATAGAGTCTGGAGCAAGGATTTGATGTGTAAAAGCCTAGTTAAGAAAGGCTTGACGTACACAAGCCTAGTTCACAGAGATACAGACGCCCATTTCAAAATTGTTCGAAGTGCACAAGCCTGCTTCAAATTGACCTGATGTGCAGAAGCACTGGTCACAAGGACTTGATATCTCACTTATTTAATCCCGGAAGGCGAACCGGTAACTTCATGCAACATCTGATCTTATATTTAGAACCACAAAATGTCCCCACAACGCATCTTTATGTTCAGTGCGGCTGTCACAATAAAGTGATAGTGTCAGCTTTCCTGAAGTAGAAAGTGCACAGTTCTTCTGACCAATCAGCGCGTGCCTTGCTTGCTGGTAAGTTGATGCATGTAATTTCTATACCGCCGCGACCTTGGAATGAATTCGACCGTCCTCGAAGTTGCCAATACACGTGCCTCAATACACGTACGTACACACGTAGTGGAAGTTCCTCAGAGACAGAGCAAATACTGGCGAGTCGACAGACGGCTGCATCGTGTGCGAGTGAATGCAACAGTCGTTACTGAGTAAACACGTGTAAGCAGTTAATGCTGTACAGGGACATAATGGCTGCTTGTTGTGAGAATCACACGAGACACAAATACAATGTGGAGAAAAATATGGAGATTTAATCCTAAAACTTTCAAAACTAAGATTAACTTGAATTGTGTTTAAAGGCAAATAAACGCTGTGCAGGGAAATAATCGCTGTTTGTCTGAGATTTACACAAAACACACATATGCACATATAGTTATCGAAAATTATAACCTTGTCGGTAAAACAAACCTGTAAAATAGTCCAACATAGAAGCAAGCAAACAGACAAACAAACGCAACTCTCTTATTTACCGAATCTGACCGCCTGCTAGACCATCTGTTTACACATACACACACACACACACACAGCTGGTAATTAATATCAAAACTGTTCACTCCTTGCATTACTGGGTACACAGAACGAAAAATATTAACTGGTTATTAATTTATACGCTGAGATATTATCCCAAATTACACCACGGTTGCTTCTTTCCACAGAATTCCCACTATATTATCTAATAGCGTTTCAGTCATTTGACTCTGCGTGCGCTTGAACAGACCTGCAGGTTGCGCGGGCAACTTGGACAGAACTTTTTCTGCAGGCGGTAACATGTAATGCGACAGAAAGAGTGAGAACAGGTAAAATTGTACCTTGTATTTTTATATACATCATGTTTGTCCTGTCAGATTGCAGTGCTCTAGGAGACTTTATGGCAGGGCACTGCAAACGAACAGGACGTAACATTCGGTTACAGGACAGGGTGCAATTAGGACCATAACGCAATAGATGTCTGAAAAACAAGCAACCATCCGGAAAAGAGACAGTTATAATTAATGACAACTACTAATATTTTATTACAATTTATAGTCAACAACACTTTATATTGTTATTTTATGACATTTGAGACGTTGTGCGTTTTAACTATAATCAGCATATTCGATATGCAGAAGCAATGTAAGACTATCCTATCGCTGTAAGTTTTAGCAACAGAGGTGTAAGCTCCCCGAAGATAACAGTTACGCCGAAACATGTAGGAGCTAGTTGGGAGTGCAATACATAATACCAGAACTGTGCATTTGTTGCTACTAAGAGAGTTTTTAATGCAAGAGCATCAATCAGTTTTTAGGAATGTGACTATGAAGCCTAAATATTATTTGCAGCCGTTGTATACAAATACTTTTCTGTCCAGGAAAGACTGGATTCGTGGCCCAACGGTTCTTGGGACGTCCAGGAGCTTGTCTGGTTTACAGACGACTCCTGGAGAGAATGGAATCTGTAGGCCTGACATGAGATTCTTTTTTCTCTCTCTCTCTGTCTCTGGGTAAAGTGATATGTAAAATAAGGCTCTGGAAATGGGCGTGTCTCTCCATAGGTGGCTCTGCTGGGGTACGTGGAGGGGGAGGGGCTCATTTACCGGGGACTTGTGAGAGACAGGTAAATATTTGGAGAGCTCTTTCAGTAGGGTCTCGAGAGACATGTACAAGAAGGCTCTGCAAACGGACATCTCTCTCCGTACTGTCCCCGTCGGGCAAGCCTGGAGACGGGGCTTGTATAGTGGGGACTTTGAGAGACAGGTAACAGAACTGTTACAAGGTAAACCAACAAACGAACACACTTCGTGATTTACAGTAATGTTTTAATAAAGTCAATAGTAATGTGAACACCCTCATATCAACAAGCCGCTCCAATTACTGTGCACATATCCCTTTACCGCAAATCGCACACTGACGTACTTAAGACAGTTGTTCTACATGCTGCAGAAAATGTTAAACGATTTTTTACTTATCTGCGCACTGCCTGATGTTGGGCTAGTGAGGCCCGAAACATGCAGCAGTTTACGTATTAAAACATTACTGTAATTCTAACGAAGTGCGTGCATTTGTTGGTTTACATCGTAACTGAACCGTAAGACACGGAATGGAGTGCGTAATGTTAGGTCAAAGAAAGCTCTGGAAAAGAAGTGTCTTTCTCTATGAGCTCTGAGAGGGGAACCTGCAGGGAGGGCTCCTCTACAGGAGACTCCGGAAGATATATATAAGAAGGTTCTGGAGACAGGTATCTCTCTCCATAGGGGCTCCGTTGGGAACCTGTAGGGGAAGGAGGCAGGTAAAAGAACACTCTGGAAACGGAGCGTCTCTCTCTCTATGTAGGAGCTTCATATGGGAAACCTGGAAGGAGGGGAGGGGGTCCTTTCCTGGGGACTCCAAGAAACATGTCAATGTCACTGGAAATGCAGCATCTCTCTCTTTACGAAGGCTCCGTGAAGGGAATCTGGAGGGAAGGACCCTATGCTGAGGACTCCGAGAGGCATATAATAGAAGGCTCTGGAAGCAGGGCGTTTCTCTTATAGGAGTCCGTAAGGGGAACCTAAGCCACTTAGCAAGGGAGGCCTCGACCAATGTGTCTATTGGGCTGCAACCTGCACTTCTTATATTCTTATAACGTAGACGGCCTGTGGCCTTATTTTTGACCACAACAACCTAAGGGCAAGTCGGATCCAGAATTTATTAGGAAAACTCATTCAAGATCACTCCTGGTTTTTATTAAGGCTGTAGCATTTGGGTGAGTTTTTTTTTCTCTTAAACAGAAAAGGCCGTAGAATAAAGGTGCACAATGGGTCTGTTTATAAACAGGCCTACGTGCATCGGGTCCTTAAGGCCTCGAACGCATAATATATTATATTCATCTATTCTAATATGAAAAAATCATAAACAATGCAATTCACAACATGGCACGTTTTTACAAAACGATTTAGTAATATCGTGTATGTCTCCATAAATAAATAGCTTGTAAATTCTCAAAATCGCTTCGCGTTCTCTACGTGCTTCGCCAGGGAAAGGGTTAAAAGATTTTTTCTCATTTCAAATGTCGCTGAGGGCAGCATAATATTGCGTCGCGGGCGTCATGTTGCCCGCGAGCTACGAGTTGAGCTGGCCGGATTCGGGCTTTGGAAACTGCCACTGAAATCTCAACAAATGATTGATTACGTATCTTCATAAGAAGCTGCATTGGCTGTGTATGTTGGGACAAACATTCGGAAATAAAGTGAAGTAGTCACTTGAAGCACGTCGTGTTCTGTTGAATTGTTAGGTATATGTTACCAGCAAATCCGGTGTTTTATGTTAGTAACAAATCCCAGATGGAGCCATATTTAGTGAAAGCTACAAAGAACACTGAAAGTTTTAATTATACAATGCAATATTGGGAACACGTACTCGTAAAACTGTTCACGTCGAAGAAGCTCCGCAATATTACTTCAGCAACATACATAAGCCTACAGTTTGTTGTAACTGACAAATAAGTATGCACTATTTCACTCTGTGTTGGAAAGTATTGAAATCAAAATCTCTGAATACGTTAAAGACACGTCACAACAGTTTATTCAGATTCAAATCTCGCGCACGCACAATCTGCAAAGTGCCTTCATTTGTTTTATTATTGTTCGCTAGTATCCCCACAGATTGTGCCTTAATACGACCGAAACAGGTGCTGAGCTTGTTTGTCACTGTATGTATGTGCGCGTAACATTTACGTGCATAAAATCAGCTGCTTAACCACCGTAACACTAAAGTGGTGGATGTAGAGAGTGGTTATATAACCAAAATAAAAGTAAATCTTGTGACGTGAATTCAGAACCCAGCGTCTCTTACATAGGTTAGGACAATGGAAAGTGAAGAAGACGGTAATGTTCATAATTTTGACAGACATTTGGTTGTTGTGGAATATCCAGGAGTTGTCTTAAATGTGGACAGAGCCATTAGGACCCTGGGTGGATTGCAGAATATTTCAACGGTGAGTAATAACAGTTGGAAAATGCATGTATGTATGAAGTGTTAAATTAGCGGGGTGCCTATCCCGAACCGTATCCTATGTATTTTTGTAAGTTGTGAAACACATATTCATTATCATCCATATTAAGTCTGATTCGAGTAAATCTTAATGAAGTACCCACCATCTCTTTGGTTTTGGAGGTAGATTTGATGTGATTGTGGGTCAGGTGAAGTAAACGGATATAGTAACGTGTACGTACGAGATTAAATTTGCCGTCATTTATGAACATTCCAGGTTTTTTGTCGGTTCACTAATTACAAAGGTACAGATTCTTCAAAAGCCCTAGTTTTTCCACTTGAAGAGTGGAAAATTTCGGAGTAGTCAGCAGCCATTTCACGATCCACAGTTTATCGTTTAGTGAAGACAGTTTGAAAAAAATGGACATTTGGATTCAAAAAGTTTGCTCTGCAAAGCTATCTGGCATGAAGAATACCTCTGGTAAGAAAAATCACTTCTTGTTGACATATTTTATCACACAGATTCCATGAAAAGACGAAATGGTGTATCCAAGATTGTGTATTTATTTTCAGCATCCTTATTTCTAATGATCAGATCATTATCATTTGTGTATGTTATTATGCTGAGAATGGTCATATTCACTTTGCAGCAAGACATCTTTATGATTCCTCATGGAAATCCTTTTTAAAGCCTAAAATACAGGTGTCAAATTTGGAAGTTCCTGTAATGTTAAGATTACAGTCTTCTGGAATGTGCACTGCACTTTGCTAGTTAGGTATCAACATTTTGTAGGGGCCTACTGTCTCCATCATGGTAAAGAAGCAGTTCTTCTAATGAAAGTAGCAGGTCTCCAAAATATCATTGCCCATCTATTAAACCACACAGTATCACTGTTACTCTGCTGCCTAGGAAGATGTACAGCTTTTTTTGCCGTATGCAGAATGACCTGAGACCTGGACTGCAGGTACATAGAACATCCTGTGCAAGTTGAGTCACCTCTACATTAGGCAGACCAGTTTATATGTGGAGGCTGGGGTGAAGTAACACCACTGACATGCCTGCCCTAAGACAAGCACACTAGTCAGTAGTAACTGAGCTTGGCTGTAGAAGGGAACATTAGGTCCACATCCAGAACTCCCAAGATCTACTCCACCACATCCAATTACGTGAAACATGCCCTCAGAGAGGTGACTGAGATGTATTGCATCCAAATACAAGAAAAAGAAGGATTGCATGGCCTTGAGTAGGTCATGACAACCTCCCATTCACTCCCTGAAGCCCTTCAGTGAGGATGCTTTATAGCAGTATAGCCCTCTTCAGGGCTGCACCAGCATTGTGATCATTTTTAAGGGCTACATTCTTCAATGAAATTTTCTGTTCTTGTCACGTAGCTTAACTGTCTGTGTCTCCAGACTAACATTGTCCCAGACCATAACATGTCACCTCCATTTATACTCATACTCATCTGCAGCTGCATTATTTCCTTTTATACTGGATACTTGCCACTCATATTAGCTCATAACCTGAGTTGGCCTTATGTTTATAATATACTGATTTTTTCTAGCACATCTGCACTTCTTGGACTGTTTAAACCCAGAAGACTGAGACATCAAGCTCTTTCAGAACATTGATGCTATTTACTTATCGACTTGGTGTCATATCCATGCAGTATTGCATTACAGAAATTCATGTTCATAATCCACATGAGAACAAAAAGTTTGTGGAATGTTTTAATTAATTTGCATATTCTTTTTTACATTCCACTTGGCTGATTATTATTACTGAGCGGAATGTAACTGGGACTGTACATATTTCTGTTGTGTCAGTCGCGAGGTTAATCTGAACTTGATAACAGCTAATGATGATCATTGTTTCAGACCTACTCTTTAGCAAACAGAAGATTAGAGCTCCGTTTTCGACCTGATGATGCCTTTAGCAAGCCTGCATGTGGTGATCGACATAAAACGTTGTCACTTCTCCTGAAAGTTAAAGTACGTCAAAAGAAAAGCAAAATTAGTCAGCCTTTGGACGAATCTTCAGCAGAAGACTCTGATAGCTCATCTGGTTCTTGTTGTGAGAGGAGTTTAGGAAGGACAATTTGCAGCATAGCTGTGTTGGGCAGAATAGAGACAGCTTATCGGTTTAGAAGTAAGTTGTGTTCATGATGTTAAGATAAAAAAAAAAAAACATTAATTTCACTGGGTCAAAGTGTTGTATTTACAGAATTTTAGATGGTTCCTTGTAACTGAGGTGTTCTGAATAACTAGCTCTGTGGTGCAGAGTCCTTGAGAAACCAATAGTGCCTCATTGAAGAGATTTCTCACCTTGTATAGAATATGCAAGTTCATTAATCTATTCACAAGAGCCTGCCACTTGTGCCCTTCAACAGCCAAATAAATTGAGTCCATGTACCCTCCCCATGTTTCTCCACCAAAACTCTGTATTTGTTTCTGTCCTTCTGCTTATGTGCCACAAGACCACCCATATCCCTCTTGATTGAATCAGTGATTAATACCTGAGGTATATAAATCATGAAGCCCCTTATGTAATTATCTTCATTTTAGTTAATTTGTTAATTTCTTCCTCTTAAGCCAAATATCTTCCTGAGGACCCTATTCTCAAACACCCTCAGCCAGTGTTTTTTTTGCTTAATGTGAGAGATCAAGTTTCACACCCGTTCGGAATGGTGAAGGATGAATTTGCAGGCAACAGGTTTTGGTAAAAATCCTCCACAGTTATGTGAATACAGACTAATATGCAGTCAGCAGTATAATACAGAAGAAGGGTGGAGAAGGGACTGCTGGCATGTGATGTGCGACAAGACAGTTTGTAACACTGAAGATCTTATGTACTCACCAAGCTTGTATAGGTTTTGTTGCTTGTATCAAATTGTATTCTAAAGCAGTATGTTTTCATTCTTATGGTTTCTGTAACTGGCATGGGCCATTTGTTAGTTTCTGGCCCACAGAACTGGCATTCAGGCCTACCGTTTATGTGAGGTGGCAGGGACAGGATATTTGTTTTGTTTTGTCCTCCCATCTGCTTCTGTGATTGTTGCACAAGTAACTTGCTCCTAGCCTTCCACTTGAAAATTTTACCAGCCAAAAAGTAACAAATGACCTGTTATGTCAAATCAGCTGCTAATGTTTTTGCTTTGGACCGTGAATTATGATTCCAGAAGAATATAATATGTATTTGATGGCAGTTCATGCATAACTAGGTTAGTTGATCATAATCAAGTCACTTAATTGTGACTGTCACAAAGTTATTTTGTGTCTTTAGACCTGTGTGACTTCCAGTACATTCCCATGAATCCTGAATTTGGTAGTCATGGCCCTGCCATGTGCAATTACAGCAGCCTGGTTCCAATTGGACTTCCTACATTTTCATGGCTGAGTGGTGATGCACCATATTTCTTGCCACCAGCTACTTTTTCACGTATGGATACAATGCAGGTACATGTATAGTACCTTATATTTACATTAAGTACTTTAGTAAGTCTGTTAGTGTCACTCTTAACTGTATAATATGTTTCCTGTGCTAACATGGTACCTCAAAGACAGATTTCCATTGCTCATCAGTGCTGTTTTTCCTAGCATTGTTTTAATTTTGTTTGAGTTGGTGGCTGAAGAGCTCCGGGTTTATGTGATTTGAGGTTTCCACAGTGCTGCTGATGAAGAGCCAGGCTGTCTGGGATGTGACACTGTGTTGCTGGTTTAGTGTTTCTGATGTTTTGTCATGCCTTTGAAATGTCTGACAACAGAAATGTAATGACACAGTTTCAGATCACTGAAGACCTGAATTCTCAGTTTCCAAGTTTTTCTGTCTTGCCACAGTCTGTTCTGTTTCATTTCTTGTGGGCTTTACCCTCTAAATCATCCAGTATCTTGCCAAACCACCTAGTTTTTGTCATCCCTCAGGTGTCTCTCTTATAGACTTTAAGTCTAATGCTCTTCTTTTTCTATCCATTCTTCTTATATGGCCATTGCCTTTCTATGATAATTAGTTTCATGCACTTTATCATGTTGTGTTCTGATATTAATAAAAATAAATAAATAGTAAACAAAACAGTATGCTTCGGGGATAGGACTATTCTTTGTTTTTGTGCTAAAATAATAAGATCTGTTCAGCTGGGTCAAATATGGGACGGTCAACCTCTGGGGCAACAGGTTGAGAGAAAGTGAAATATCACTGTGTCATGTACCATGTTTATTTTCAAGGCTCCTCAGTTAAACTTTTTGTATCCAGACTATTCTATTCTCCTGGCATGTTACGCTGTATCATCTGGTCAATGCAGTACAACCCCAGTTTTATGGTCCCACAATTTACATTTTTCATGATTTTACACACTTTTTGTATGGCCCCAGATAAATGCCCATACTAACAATAATTTCCAAGTTTTTGCCATTTTAGGTGGTTTCCATAAAATCTAAAATTGGGGTTTTACTATATGTGGTCTCTAAATAAAGTAATGAGAGTGATTCAGTTTAACTCTCTATTTATTTTTAAACTACAAATCGAGTTTGTCCACTCCAAAATAGTTCACTTGGGAGGCTACACATCTCCGGAGACGTTCTTCCCACTCTTTGTAGCAGCATTGGAAGTCGCTAACCGGAATCGCTTTTAGTTGATCGGTTACAGCTTTTTCAGTGTTTTACACCGTCCGAAAATGGCGTCTTTTAAGGAAAAACTTTAGTTTTGGGAACAAAAAAGAGTCGCACGGACTCAGATCAGGGGAGTATGGGGGGCTGTGGAACCACAGGAATGCCCTTTTTAGCCAAAAATTTGATCACAGAGATCGCTGTGTGACAAGGGGCATCATTGTGATGGAGCATCGAATTGTTAGCAATGCTTGATCGCACGCGAACAACTCATTTTCTTAGTCTTTCAAGAATCTCGCAGTAATAAAACTGATTAACAGTTTGTCCTTGAGGCACAAATTCTGTGTGGACAGTCCCTTGACTGTCAAAAAAGCAGATGAGCTTGGATTTGATTTTTGACTAGCTCATTCTCGCTTTTTTCCGACGTGGTGATGCAGATGTGTGCCATTCCTTACTGTCTTTTTGTTTCTGGATTGTACTCAAAGATCCATGTTTCGTCACCTGTAATCACGTTCTTCAAGAAATTTCTGTCACTTTGGATCCATTCCAGAAGATGAAGACATACGTCCTTCCGATTGTCCTTCTGTTCGATTGTCAGGTTTTTGGAACAGTCTTCACACACAATTTTTTCATGGCTAATTCCTGCATTAAAATCTGATGGACTGTGGTGTGGTTCAATTTTAACTCACTAGTGATCATTCATAATGTGAGTCGACGGTCTGATCGCACAAGGGCTCGCACTTTCTCCACAATGTTATCCATTTCTTAAGTCGAAGGTCTTCTAGAGCAGGGTTCATCTTTAATGGATTAACAGCCCTCTGAAAATGCCTTATACCGCTTGAACACTTGTGATCTCGACAAATCATGCTCCCCATAGGCCTGTTTCAGTTTACTGAAAGTTTCAATGTCGGTTTCCCCAAGTTTGACACAAAAGTTGATTGCACATCATTGCTGGAAATTGCGCTCTTCCATTTCCGTGACACACACACAAAAACTGCTTCACAAAAAACCACACTAAAATTAGCATGGTGATGCTAGCGAGTTGAAACTCATACTAGAACTCTATGAGACGTTTACCTACCCTTCACGAGAAGGGTGAACCCGCAGTGTTGCCAGATCATGCCATACGCAGGCAGTCTCATTACTTTATTTACAGACCACGTAGTTAGTGATGTTTTGGAGCAGTCTGGTGTCTCTATCTTTTTGATCAAGCTGTCGACATGGCCTAGCATCCAAGAAGAACCGAATCTTTATCAACACCATTGTGAGAACTTTTAATATCACAAATTTTGTCCTGCCTGACTATGAATTTGTTTAGAAAGACACTCAAGCACTTACACTTGATCAAGTTTCAGTGTCTGTCTGTTCAGTGTACAGGTGAGTAGAGTCTTTGTGACAGATGGCAAATCTTACACCACATACAAAGAACATTAATTTTTTTTTAATATATTGTTTCATTACACAAGCAATATCTGTACCGCAAAGAACCAGGAGATGATACGGCTACACCTCCCAACATCATTGGCAGAACAAGACGTCGCCGGTCAGGTCATGCAGTTTTTGTGACATTTGACATTCAGAATGTTCCCGCAAAACCACGGAATATTGCAGTGAAACTGCTACGTCTTAAATTTCTTGATGGAGTTCATCTTGAAACTGTCAAAAAGGTAATATTACAATTTTGTGGGATATGTTTGCATTTGTAGTATATGCATGTTGTTGTCAGGAACTGAGACTGTATGGCATATTGAGTGTCTGATTGGTAGTGAATTGGAAAGGATGTGGGGGGGGGGGGGGAATTGGTGTTGTGGTAATTTAATATACTGTTTGTTTTTTTGGGGGGGGTGAATGGGGGGCCCCCAA
>Ga0123354_10007035_pt1 | contig 16829 bp, 7 predicted proteins | sample TergutLab28metaG_2_FD_97872 | JGI IMG/M metagenome (GOLD analysis project Ga0123354, IMG submission 97872) | Labiotermes labralis P4 segment gut microbial communities from Petit-Saut dam, French Guiana - Lab288 P4 | ecosystem: Host-associated > Arthropoda: Insects > Digestive system > Gut ...
GATCGAAGCTCATACTGCAGTTGTGGCTGCACTGGTTCCAGGTGTGTGGGAGTACTGAGGCGATCGTTCGTGTATATGAGGGTTGGTGTGCACAGTTGGGTTATGCACTGTCTATTACGCAGTTTTTGTAATCTAATCAGACGGCGTTAGCGGTCTATGTTGGTATGTAGGATTTGTTCTTTTCCATCGTATGCGCTATTTGGGTAAAAAATAGTGCATACGATGGGAAAGAACAAATACTACATACCAACATAGACCGCTAACGCCGTCTGACTAGATTACAAAAACTGCGTAATACACAGTGCATAACCCAACTGTGCACACCAACCCTCATATACACGAACGATCGCCTCAGTACTCCCACACACCTGGAACCAGTGCAGCCACAACTGCAGTATGAGCTTCGATCTGCTGGTAAAAGTATACAACACTTTAAAAGTTTTATGTAAAAAAAGTATTATGTGATTGTCACTTAATCCAAATAACTAATTTTAAGTAGATGCAAAGACAATGTAAACCAATGGGATCCCATAGGCACAGCGAACATTTGTACCATAATTGATACTAATCTCCTGTAAGCCTGATGATGGCCTAGTAAAGCCGAAACATGTAGCTTGTTTAACTAAGCATTAGCCGACAATATATGTTATGTAAAGACGGTGGACTTAATGAAAAACTTGGTATATATACACAACGGGATGGAAACAATTCAACTGAGTCCGTATGCTTGACAGCGAAGCGTTCCATCTCGGTGTTTTTGCATTGTCCGTATATTTTGTCACTGTTCGAATCACATTAAAGACACTTAACTTGATTATACAAACCTTGTTTTTTTTTTTATATTACAGGATCTCCGGCATGTTTCGGCTCATGTCGAGATATCATCTGGGCAACAATTATAGGGGAACCTAAGTCTGCACGAGAGCATTGCATAGGTGCCTTGCTGTACACAATACGTAGCGACACCAATTATAATTTATGTTCACAAGTTTTTTTCGTTAATTATTAGTTTCGATACATATGGTTAAAATAATGATTAATATTGAAGGTTAAAATGATTAAAATCTTGTTTAATGGCATATATATATATATATATATATATATACACACACACACACACGCGCATACATACATACACTTACGACTATTGAATACATCGAATAAGCTTTTAATAGTTTCAAAACTTAAACTTTAATTATTATCATTAAGCGCTTTCGCAAAATTGCGAAAAACAACTGTTAGTTTCGTCATGTCTGTCCGCCCGCGTGGAACAACTCGGCTCCCACTGGGCGGATTTTTATGAAATTTAATTACTTTTCGAAAATCTGTAGAGAAAATTCAGGTTTTATTAAAATCTGGCAAAAATAACGGGCACTTTACATGAAGACCAATATACATTTATGATCATATGTCGCTCAGTTCTTATTAGAGTGAGAAATGTTTCAGCCGAAACTTGTAGAGAAAATCGAAACACACATTTTATGTTCGATTTTTTTTCTCGAAAATCGTTGCGTTTGTACGTGGAAAAATATTGTAAAGATGGACAGGCCACGGCATGTGGATTGTATGCTGGATACCTAAGGCTACAAACTCACACTCAGAATATGTGGACCAATACTTACTGCTTCCCTACTGCAACAATGGATGCATGAATGTGCCTCAGTGTCACATTATGCCTACATTGCCTGTCTTGTATCCATATACAGGGTGTTTCAGGAGGAATAGTAAATACTTTAGGAGGTGGTAGTATGGGCTATTGTGAGTAAATAAATTCAAATAAACATGTGTCCAATTTTCAATGGGTGTGAAGATACAGCTCTTTGAAGTTGGCAAGTACAGATAAGATTTTTGTCTGTGGTGATGGATGAAAAGTGAAGTCTACAAAGAAAAACTAAGCACAAGAGACAAATTGATTACTCGCATTATGAATAGTGCTGCCCTCATAAAGCAAGAACGCAAAGACATCCTCAGGTGAGCTACACGTACTATTGCCAAGAGGGTTGAAAATTGCATTGAAGTCGATGGTGGGAGTTTTGAACACTTACTTAGAACTGTTGCAATTTATTGAGATCATTTACATAGCCAATAAATGCAATCAATATGTCATTTGTCTTTCCTTCATACCTTTTGTAAGGCTTTTTATGCGTAACATTCAAACAGCTGTATCCCCACACCCATTTAAAATTGGACACGTTTATATGAACTTATTTACTCAGAATAGTCCAAACTACCACCTCCTAAAATAGTTACTATTCCTCCTGAAACACTCTGTATACTGAGATTAATATTGAACTAACAAGGAATTATAAACTATATCTGATATTACCCAAACAGAATTAGTTTTTGAGTGCTGAAAGAGAGGACATATCTGGATACATGAGGAAGTGAGTTAGCCCTAGTGTCATACAATCATTCAGCGCTATATAGTCCTGTTTAGAGTATACAGTACGCAAGTAAAAAAGGTAAGTCAGTCCTGTTACAGGCCTGGAGTGGCCCAGAGGGTTCCAGGAAGTTAAGGTTCCCAGATTTCATGACAACGGCACAGGTTGGTGATAAGGTTGTCAGCCTTACACACCAGCTGCCTTTACCCCCAGGTACTAATTTCTGTTAGAGGCTGAGACGACCCCAGGGCCATAGTGCAATCAGAAAGATTTTATGCCAATAAAAAATTCCAATGACACCAGCTGGGATTGAACCAGCGACCTTCCAATTTCTAGCACAGCACCTTAACCACTGTGCTACCATGGTCCCTTCATTACATAAGTGCAAACCTCAAATATACATTCTCGTAAATGTGCCAAATACTAAACATCAATGGTCGACAGCATTTACACACTCCTTGGATATTTTAATTGATAACAGTTCATCTGGCCTGTTTAGGTCATGTTATGCTATGAATGACTGTGTTGGTCAGAGGTTACTAGTGCCATAACATTCTAACACATTGCACGCATTCTGTTGTAATACAAATGCAAATATACCTCTATTCCATGCATATAAGTGCTAGGCTGTGACCACTTACATGGTTTGTAACCACCACATATTAGAGTTAGTTGTTGTACCCATGTATTCAACTGTGGTCACAATCACATCCATGGATTAGAGCTTAAAAAAGTCCATGCAGCGAACGCAATGCTGGTTTTTCTGCGAACAGTAAGAAGTTGATGTTACAGCACAGCAGCACATTGTTTCCCTAGTTTGTGTAGGTGACTGTCATGTCTGTCAAATGCAAGGTCAGAAGAATTCATAGGATTATAAATTTAGGGATTATAGTATGTAACATAGAGTAAGATTTAATGTCCAGGAAATGGGATATTTAAATTTAAAGAAAAAAAGCCAGTCTTTCAAAATTATTTCTGTTAAAATGAACACTGTAAAAGAAATGTATCGAAATTGGGAAAACCAAATTTGTTATGTAACAAACATCAAATATGGTGTTTATTAATTGAAACTTGATGAGATGATTATACACTAGAGATGTGAATACACATTTCTTCCTTTGCAGGAGCCTGTAACTTTCAACAAAACTCTATTTCATACACTGGTGTCTATTTCTTGTACCAAAATTTAATATTTTGAAGAACCACATTATAAAGCTCTCATCTTGTCATGTGCCACATATTTTGTTGAAATATTTGATAAACATTGACCACTATTCTCTCAAAAGTTAGTCCCATTCAAGTAACACTGCAGCCCTAATTAAGGAGTACGGTTCATTACATTATTTGCAACTTCCCAGAAGTTCTCTAGTGTTCTTCAAAATATGTAGTTTGAGAACATTTTTCAGATTCAAAATTGATGTATGTCAATTTAGTAAGGGCTACCAACATTAATATGTATTATCTGGTCCTGTTACAAATCCATATGTCAGCTTTATGGTGTGCTTTTTCTGTTACCTGGATATAAGACCAGAATTTTGTCCTGAATTCAGCATGTGGCAAATAGGATAGCCTCAGGATCCTGCATAAGAAAACATGTCCTGTACATGTATTTTCCTGAAAAATGAAGATTGTGAATGTGGACTGCATTATATTTTGCTAAATGCAGTGTATGTTTCTGTTTACACAACCAGTGTTTGTAAATTCCACAATTTAGTTTTATTATGTAGGGTCATTAAATAATCTCACCCATATCACTGGGCAGTATACACACCAGTTTGCATGATCACAGGCAGTACACGGCTCACAGCTATTTAAGTTTGCCATTTTTCTGGGTCCACATATTTTAGATCATGGTACTACATTTAATATTGAGTTAAAAACATCTTGTTCATTGCACGTTAAAGTTCTGCCGGTGACAAATAAAACACTATGTTCTAAACAAATTCTTTTAGACTGTTTCATTGTGGGGATTATTACTATACATGCCATCTTCACAAGGTTCAGGCTACTGAATGAGGCCACAATCCCCTGATTTTTTTCTATCACCAAAATCACCCTGCAAATTAAAAGTTTATCACACAATCAATAATAAATCCACACACACAAAGTCAAATCTTGCACTGTTTTGGTTTAAAAAAAAAGCATACATGCTCTTGTATTTGTTGAAGTTTTCAGAAAGTGTTGTGAGGATGTGTGTATCATATCAGTTTGCATTTATGGTCTCAGAAAGAAATTGGGGCCAATAATCAGCAAAGCTCTCATTGCACACTACTCAAGAACCATAACATCATGTAATGACACCTCTTGGACTAACATGGAAAACCTGTTATTCTGAGAGTTCATGTATCTATCGAGATGAAATCAAGCTTGTCATTTGAATGAGGGTGGAGACTATTTCTGCATCATGCACTGCATGAAGGTACCACTACACAAAGTTAATTCTGCTGCATGATCTGTTTAATAGACATCGTTAGCCAAAACCATTTACTACAGATGTAAGTGGGCCAGTTTTGTTGCAGTTCACGCTGATGATGCACCTGTTTGCTGGGACAGTCAAACCAAGAATTTTCTTGGAAAATCTCCAATCCAACATCAGTTTTGGCTAGTCTTTTCTTAACATGTTTTCTTCTCAGTCTGTTTAGAATGGAACATGCTGCTCAAAACTTTTCCACATATTTGTAAATTATTCTTGTATGTGGAAGAGGTGTGTGAGAAAATTGTTTGTCTTATTTATGACAACATATATTGTAGATATTTAGCATATATATCATACAGAAACACAATGTACCAGTGGTATTGCTATGTGACTGAAGACCAACTGCTAATGACTACAGACAATAACAAACTCTCTGTGACAGCACGTGTGCAGCGAGTTGACTACATAAGCCTAATGTCATGCGATATGTAAGCCAATAGGAAGTGACCAAAAATATCAGCCAGATAAACTAAGGACCATGTACTGCCAATATGTCTGGACCCTACCTGCCCATTGTCACACCAATATATGTACTTACAACAATGTATTTGGTCAGTAAGACCTTAAAACAAATCTTGCATTAAATTAAAATCCACTAATAATTTAACCCTTATCCTGCTAATGTGGAAGATAGGGTGAGCTCCTAATAATGCCAGCAAATGGCAGATGAAATTTAATTTGGCATTTAAAGGGTTAAACTAAAATTATATTGCTTGAATTCATTTTGCTGGAACATATTATACTGACCAAAATACAAATCAAATAGCTAATTGACATTAAAATAATACTTGGAGATTTTAATGTAAAAGTTGGTAAAGAATACCTATACAAACCCACCATTTGCGATTAAAGTTTACATAATGAAACCAACAACAATGGAACAAAAATGCTGCAATTCACAATATCTAAAGCTTTTAATGTAACAAGCTCAACATTTCCACATAAAGATATCCACAAAGAGATATGGTACTCAGCAGAGGGTAGGACAGCCAATCAAACAGATCAAGTCTTAATTAGTAATGATTTAGAAGTGCAATAACAGACATCAGAGCACTAGGGACCAGACATTGAATTAGATCACACCTTATTGAAAATAAACTTTAAAGTGAAATTAAGAGTAAAACTGAAAAGAAATATAATGAGAAAAGAAAAATTGTGAATATTTTTCAAAACTCAAATTGTAAACAAGAATATGCTATAGAACCTAATAACAGGTTCGAAAAATTGGAAAATATGGAAGATGAAGACAATATTGAAAATAATATTAATGAAAAATGGGACAACATTAAAACAATAATGAAGGAAACAAAACAACAGCTAACAGAAAAGGATGAAAGCACAGAAACATTAAAAAATAGATGGTACGATAAGGAATGCAAAATTGCAACAGAAGAAATGAAGAAAGCAAGAGAAAAGTGGTTAATAAAAGGAAAAAGAGAGAGTGAAGAGCAGGAGTATTACCATAAAAGAAAAGAATCACACAAAATAATTAGGAATAAGAAAAAGTTACACATTAAAGGTGTAACAGAATCAACAGAAGAAGATCAAAATTATAACAACACAAGGAAAATGTATCAAACAATAAACCAACTTAAGAAAGGATGTCAACATAAATTTAACATGATTAGGAACAAAAGTGGAGAAATGGCAATGAATTCTAAAGAAAAGACAGAAATATGGAAAGAATATTTTGACAAATTACTAAACATGGAAGAACCAAAGGAATTAATTAAAACAGGCAATAGAGAAATTAATGAAGTTGAAGAACTTACTATAGAAGATGTAAAACAGGCAATGAGAAATTTAAAAAATAACAAGGTGGCTGGAATTGATGGAATACATCTGGAATTAATAAAATATGGAGGAAATAATCTATTGAATGGAATTTATGAACCAGTAAGACAAATTTGGGAAGAGGAAAGAATACCTGAAGAATGGAAAGCAACAACAGTAGTTCCTATATACAAAAAGGAGATAGAGATAGGTGTGAGAATTACAGGGGAACAGCATTAGGAAATGCAGCTTACAAAATTTTGGTGAATATAATTTTGGAAAAAATTAAACCACATATTGAAAAACGTAGTGTTGACTATCAGAATGGATTTAGAGATGAAGATCTGTAACTGACAACATATTTGTACTGAAAATAAAAAATGATTAAATTTGGGAATATAATCAGAATGTACAACATTTATTTATTGATTTTCAAAAGGCGTATGACTCTATACATAGAGACATGCCACGGACATGTATAGAAGAATTTAAAATTCCCAAAAAATTAATAAATATGTGTAAAACACGTACAAAAGACAAGAAATGCTGCTAGGATAGAAGGAAAATAAAACAGGATTCAAACAGGGTGACCCTCTATTACCAATATTATTCAACCTAGCATTACAAAAAGTGATACAAAGTATAAAAATGGTTCCTAGTGGTAAAGAGATTGTTAAAAAACAACTGAATGTATTAGCATATGCAGATGACATTGTATTAATTGGAAAAAATGAAATACAAATAAAACAACTTTCTGTTGAAATAGAAAACATTGCCACAAAATTAGGTCTACAAATAAATCAAGGAAAAACAAAATATGTGATAGTGGAATGGAAAAAATAAAATAGGACAATTAACAATAAAAAATTATACTTTGAAAGAGCTGAAAATTGTAAATATTTAGGTGTCACATTTAATGCAGATAATAATCATTAAATGAATTTACAAGAAAGAATAAAAAAAGCTAACAAAACATACTTCATGCTACAAAAATTTTTAGTAACACAAAATATATCTAAAAAACTAAAATTAAGACTAAAGAGCACAATAATATACAAAACTTTAACATATGCATCAGAAACCTGCATACTAACAAACAGAGATAGAACGCAAATACATATTTTTGAAAGGAAAGTGTATAGAAAAATTTTAAGCCCAGTATATGACAATGAAAAAGAAAATTGGAGAATATTAACCAACAAAGAAATTTATGCAATGGTTCAAAAACCTACTATAACAGAGACAATAAGGTTAAATAGCTTACATTGGTTTGGGCAAGTACAGAACATGGAAGAAAACAGAATTCCCAACAAAGTATTATATATGAATTTGGAAACAAAGAGCTGAGACCTAGACCAAGAAATAGATGGCAAGATGAAATGAGTGAGGATGGAAGACTAGTTGGTGGAAGAGGGTGGAAGGAAAGGGTACATAAAGACAGGAATGGAAGAAGCTCCTGAGAACGACAAGGAATCGTCACATTCTGCACATGCCAATGGACTGAGTATTATACTGACGGTCTGCTAGATTTATAATTTTGTGTGTCATTACATGTAATGTTCTACTTTATTTATATTACTGTACATTTCTCCCTATTCATATTTACAATTGCATGCAACTATTTTTTTAATAACAGTAATTAGGCTGCAGTGGAGTTTTCTTTTTTTCCTCTTTGTCTGCTGTAGCTTTAAAACTGCTTTATTGTGTTGTCAATGTTGGTTGCAGGATTTGAAGTTTTGTATCCTACTTCTCTTTTTGTTGATCTGTAAGATGCAATGTTACAGTTTGTTGGTGGTAGAACTTGCTCTCTTCATACCTCAATAAAGTTCAAAACATCAACTTCTTGCACGTCCCTAATTTTCACAAGACATAATATGAAACATTCCTGAACAAACTTTTCCACAATTTGACAACATAAAATTAAAATCTGATAATTATTTTGCACCATGACAAACTGTGGTTGACTAGAAAATATTCACTGTTCACATATTCCTTGTGACATACTAAATTTTATTTTTTTATGAGCATGAGACCTATGATACAATGAAAGTAACTAACACCTGCTACAATTCACTGAAGTATTTTAAGCTGTCACTCAACAGTATAGTGGAAAATTATACTACAAACAGAAACATTAGCTTAAATAATTTACAGATATGTTATCATACAAAACTATCATATTGAAAAACTTTCACCACAGCCACATGTTCCTTTAATGTTTGGATTGTTGAAAACAAACTCTGATGACAGTTTTGTCTCCACATAATCCATCTCTGTGCCAAGAAGCGTCAGCTGGGCTTTTCTGTCAATAATAACCCGAACTCCTACAATGAAAGGAAATGCATGTCATAGTGTATATTGTAATGCTACTTAGGTGAAACCTCTAGTAGATCTCTTCTCAATTAAGTGATATATTTTGTGAGTTAAGGTGAAATACAAGATAGCTTTCTTTCTCCCATAAATATATGAATAAAATCCAATGCAGTGAATGATACAGACACTATCTTTTATTTTATTGGTATAAACATGAAATATATCCTTTAAATGTATCTGATTAAGATCCTCATTATTTGCTGCTGTAGGTGTTCCTATTGAACACTGTCAAAATAAAAATTATAACTACTATATATATATATATATATATACACACACACACACACATGCACATGAGCAATGTTTTGAAAGCTGTCCCTTGTCTCTGCTTTCAGGCAAGGGAAAGGGGTTCCACGTTGCTGGGTCTGTTACACAAAGCTAATCATGAAGACCAGTCCTTGTTTAGCAAATGGATGGCAGTTAAAGAACCTCTAAAGAAGGAAGTTGCAGAGAGTGAGGTAACACACACTATGATGCTGAGAACTTTATACTTGCTTTGATGTACACACAGCACAGATAACACACAGTACATGTCAGACCGCACTGTAGTCACTACTGAAATTTTAGCATCTGTCCCACTGTGGCATCTAGGCTTGTATCCCAGCAAATATGAACTACTGTGAAGTGGCAGCATGCTTCATGTCAGTGTCTCCTGCAAATCGTTTCCCAACCATTTCCTTCTTAATGGGCCCAAAGAGATGGAAATCACTGGGGCCCCATACTACCAACTGGACTTGAGGCTAGTTATGGTACTGTGGCTGGGCGGTTATGGACTACTCTCCATACAGTCCGAATCTCATGTAAAATAATTTCTGTCTCTTTTGACCTGCTAAGAACCACCTGGCTTGCAAGTGATTTGCAACAGACACCAGCATAAATCAAGCTATAGACCTATTATTCTGCTTTCAGAATAATTATTATAATTATTTTATAACAATTTTATACCTACTGTTTGTAAGGAGAGGCCTTTCCCCTTTACTTTTTTCTGTATCCATGTCCTACCTGATAATGGCTGGACACCCGAAACATGTAATGGTGTTAAATAAACCAAATACATAACATATATATATATATATATTGGTGTTTATCAGTTAAAAAAAAAACATTTGATTATGTCTACTCCTTGCAGTACACTGGCCCCTAATTTCTCCTGCATGGTGCCACAATGAGACAAATGTGTAAATATTGATAGTGACTATAAGCAGGTCTGATGTGTGTACCACCTGCCACCCACGTGCATATTGACAAAGTTCTCGTCACCAGTGTTTTTTTAAAACTCATTTGCATATCATGGTCACAAAGCTTCCAGCTCCAAACTGTCTGCGTTGAATGGTGCTTTCTTGAAACACATAATAATAATTTTCATATCCATAGCAGTCCAAATGAAAACAGTAAAATCAAGTTTATAATGCCACATGTAACATACAAAATGTAGTGTATAATGAGCACTGAAAATAACTTGTCTGATAGCAATGTGACAAAAGGAATATGAGTGGTGGCCTCAAGGGATTAAAACACAGCTTTGGTAGTAAGAATACAAAACACCATGATTAGATTTCACTCATAATATGTGCTGTTAATTAATCACAGTGAACCAAAAGAAGGAATGCAATCCAAAAGTTCTTCAAAAGCAGATTAGTCACTAAGAGTTTGAAATTAAAATTATACAGAACTGTTATAAGACCAATAGTGACATATGCCTCAGAAACATGGGTGCTGAAAGAAAACATAATTCAGAAACTGCTTGTCTTTGAAAGGAAAATTTTCAGAGAAATATTTTGGCCTACGAAAGAAAATCAAATATGCAGGATTAAAACTAACAAAAAATTAGATAAACTGATAAAACATAAAAATCTAGTCAATCATATTAGAGCTCAAAGACTAAGCTGGTTTGGTCATGTACAAAGAATGCCAGATACCAGAACAATTAAGAAGATATTTAAATGGAATCCCCTAGCCAAAAGATCAAAAGAAAGACTCAAGTATAGATGGGAAGACAACATCAAACAGGACATTTGCCAAATGAAGGTTAAAAATTGGATAACCTGTGTCCAGGATCGAAGGAAATGAAAAGATGTTGTTGAGAAGGCCAAAACTTTCAACCACTAAAGGAAGTTCAGTGCCTGAAGAAGAAGAACCAGAAGAAGGATGCCACCAGACTGCTAATTTCAGTGAAGCTGAGTGTGTCCCCCACCAATGAAAATACTTCAAATCAGGTACTCTTCTATTCCCACTGACAATAATCAAAATCTGTAAATAAGACATCTCATAGCAAAGTGAATGATATCTTTCTTCTACATCAAATTCCTTTTACTAGGATACCTATTCATTCAAAAAGATTTCAATTTCATACACTGGCAATTAGAGGCCACCTACCTACGTTATACACTCAATATCAATTTCCAATGTACATTTTTGAGACAAAGTGTGATGGTGATCATAAGACACAAAAATAATGATCAGTCACTTCATAAACCACTTCACAAACACACTGAAACTTAATCTGAATGTACAATTTCTATCTTTTCTGTCTTCCTAAATTCATGTTCACAGACAAACTAATGCATTGGATCAAGCCCACATAAAGTTCAAATACAACCAACCAAACACAGGCAATTTTGAAATCAGGGGGAACTAAATGTCATAACTGTCATAAACAGTATAAAGGTGCTGCAGATCCGCTATTATAATTTCTACACTATGTTAACTGGGATACATCCTGAAACAAACTGCAAACCCAAATTCATGATCCCACATGGAAGGAGGTGTTTTTATGGATGAGTAATTCAGAGATTAGATACCAATATGGCAAGTTTTTCAGCATAATATAACATGAGAAGATGAATGCATATGGATAACTGGAAACAATGGTGATAGAAGCAGCTGTAGCCTATTTCAAGGCAGCATTATGTCACTGACTAGAGGAAAGCCATAAGAAAAAGTCAGGATAATTAGCATCATCGCTAAAAGTTGAAGATGGTAATCCTTAAAAATACATCATGCATTTTAATGCCTAGCCATCCATAAATATAAATTCTAAATCATAACCAAAAGTGATGGAAGGTTATTCTTATAAGCACATAAAATGTATGTCTACGGATGTCTACATACTACAACATACCATCTTGTACCACCTCCTCATCTAATTTCCCTTTATCTGCTGCATAGTCCAATGTGTAACTCAAGCCATTACACCCTCTTTGTCGGACACCAACTCTCAGTCCAATCTGACATGTGAAAATAACACTGTTGAAATCATAGTACATATCACAATAACAACATAATGGACAAACATATCATTAAATCTCTACAGAATATGTATAATATCAGTGATGACTGACAAAATTTCTAGCATAATTTATTTAATAAAATCCATATCTACCATGCTCACTTTTAACTGATTATGTTGAGAGGCATTTTAGTATATTCTCCATCCATCCAGATTCCACACTTTCTAAATATGATGCAAGTAACTCACCCAATACTACTGGTCATTACAAAATAAAATGTACTTTCAGGAAAGTAAAGCCCCTATACATCCTGTGATGGTATATAGGTCACATGGAGTTATAGTCCCACTCCTCCTTAACCTTCGCACTAGACGGATGCGAGTGGTCAGCCTTACCCTGAGGAAAAGCACCGAGTACTCACTGAGTAGTAGGTTGGGTCGACCCCTGAATTGATGTGGATGATTGGAGAAAAAAATATCTTGACCCTGCCACAAATTCAGCCATTCATCGTCCAGCCTGTGGCCTGGTCACTATCCCAGCTCAAGATGAACTCTCATATGTTTCATTAACTAAGTCCGTATAACAGAGCCCTTCTTGAGAAGCTAACAGATCCTCAGCTAGTCAAGAAATTCCTCATATTTTATAGAACCCAAAAGTTAATTACCACAATCACACACACTGGTTCCTCTCCTAAGCCAGATCCATCCAGTCCATACCCTCTCATCCTACTTCTTTAAGACCCATTTTAAAATTATCCTCACATTTATGCCTGGGTCTTACAAGTGATCTCCTCTCCTCAGTTCTCCCCACTGAAATCAAGTATACACTGCTCCTATTCCCCGTATGTGCTACATGCCCTGCTCAGCTCTTTGTTCTTCATTTGATCAGGTGAATAATATTTGGTAAGGAGTAGAGATCATAAAGCTCCTCATTCTGTAGTCTTCTCCATCTCCCCTGGTACATCTACCTAAGGCCCAAATATCCTCCTCAGCACCCTATTCTTAAACACCCTTGGCCTCTATCCTTCCCTCATTGTGAGCAGCCAAGTTTCACACCCATAAAAAACAACAGGCAAAATTATAGTTCTGTATTTCTTAATATTTATGTTTATAGGTAGCAAACTGGAAGACAGAATCATTCCCAAACATAACTCTGCACTTAATTTCAACCTGAATCAAATTTTGATTCATTAAGATTGTTCCCAAATATTTGTATTGTTTTACCCTTTCAAAGGAACCATTATTAGTCTTTATACTGTGACTTCATTCTGCATTCTGATCTCAAAGCACGTACTTAGTTTTATCAGCATTTACTTCTGGACCATTCTCCTTACTAACAACTACTAAAGCTTCTGCATTTTTTCTTTATACACAGTATGTATGCTTCTGTCCAATATATTATCAGCATAAACTAGAAAATGGTATGCACCATTTAATTTCAAGTCCTCCTGGTTTGCCTAAACCCTCCTAAGAGCATTCCAAAGCAAAGTTGAGAGGCAAAGGCAATAAAGTATCATCTTGTTTTAAACCACTATTAAAAGGAAACATGTCAGCTGTTTGCCTACCCAGACTCTGCTATAGGTTTCACTTAGACACACATTTATTAGCCTTACTAGTTTCATGTGGAAACAAACTCAATGAGAATACTGTACAAGACTTCCCCCCTCCTAAGTGAATCATAGGCTTTCTTCAAGGCTATAAATAGCTGATACACTGCCTCATTGTTTTCCCATTTTTTCTCAAGTATCTGATGCACGCAGTATATATATATATATATCTTAGTTAGTTGACCTGTTACTACAAAATCCACACTTACGATCCCCAATAATTTCCTCTGCATATGGAGTTAACTTGAAAGAAGGATGTGCAGTTCCACCAATTTAATTCAGTAAAACCATAAAAGCAAATATAACAAAAGTTACACTTTAACCCTTATCCTGCTAACGTGGAGAATATGGTGAGCTCCTAATGGCAGATGGGATTTAAGTTGGCGTTTAATAATCAATAATACAAAGAAACCTAACAGCACAGTACTAGTTTCACTTCTTTTTTTTCTATTTTCTTTTTTCACTAGTGTTACATGGTACATCATTCGCAACAGGTATAAAATAGAACATCTTGGTACGCACAAGACCGTGATAGGTCTAATTTGCCTGCTGTCTTGTATGGGTATAGGAAAAGCAGTCCTGTTACAGGCCTGGAGTGGCTCAGAGGGTTCCAGGAAGTTAAGGTTCCCAGATTTCATGACAACAGCACAGGATGGTGGTAAGGTTGACAGCCTTACACACCGGACGCCTTTACCCCAAGGAAATGTTCCTGGTGCTCATTTCTGTTAAGAGGCTTAGTCGATTCCAGGGCCATAGTGCGATCGGAAGGATTTTTTGTCTATGAAAAATTCCAATGTCACAAGCTGGGATCGAACCAGCGACCTTCCGATTTGTTGCACAGCACCTTAACCTCTTGTACAGATATAGGTAAAGGGAAAAATGGGCTACAAATATAAATAACAATTGTCATTCCAATTCATGCTGCAGTGATGCCACGCGTGCTCTGTGCACGATTAACTGCTATCGGTGCAAGTAGCTTCCACTTCACATACAGGTCATGTTTACAATGTAACATCACCTGATTCATTCAGTGCAACAAATATCGTGCACACTCACACAATCCGCTCTATGACCCATGATCTCCTTTATTTTATTGACAGCTGCAGGGGTCTGAAAAATAAAAGTGTCCATGTCACCCACAAATACACACATTCGCAAGGTTAGGTAATTCGAAAATCATTACTTCTTAAAGTCACACACCAAAACTAAAGCAGCTCTAGTCTGTATTGGCCGTCTTCCTTTTACTGCTTTCACGGTAGCAGAAGACACAATACGACTCGCCATTTTTACTATTAAACTAATTATAAAACCAAACACAACCCTTTTTTGAAATTCTCCTAGTAAAACGCGTAGAAGTTAACAGCGGGATGCTCTCTGCCTGCGAGTACGGACTGGTGGGCACAGATTAAAGCACCGAATTCTTGTGCCAGTCAAAATCATCGATTACACTGCGGAATGGTATATGGGGTTATGTGGCAATTTTGTCCCAAAAGATAAAATTTACCCACAAATTGAATTAGGGTAATAACTGAAACACTAGCTTATTAATCAATGGGATATTCATGTTTTATGTTGTTCCAGCCTACCTAGTAAAATATCTGTAAGTAAATAATTTATGATAAATGACACGACGCCGCTAGTACCTAATAAGTGGATCAAACGTCGTAATGTGGAAAATAACTACAGCATTGTAATGCAGTCACGATTGGTCTTGATTTTTCTATCTAGTAATAAACTACAGCAATAAAAACAATACTACATTTCTCTATGTTTTCTCAGATTGTGATACAATACGCACTAGGCATTTACACAGGGCCTTCCAAGCGTTGACTCAAACTATTATAAGATGTGTGGGGCCGATATTTACTTTTAGGTATTTGTACCTAGTTCTCATGGTTTTAGTCTGTAATAATCTCTCTAAAAAAAAAAAAAAAACTAGCCCTACAAAATCACCATGGAATTTGTATAACTTCCCCTTTAACAGCTTTTGAACCAATCAGTATATTTCCATGAAATATGAACTTTATGCTAATAGGGGCAACTTCAACCTCATACCTCTTGGACAGTACTATTATCTGAGATGTGATGACATGTAGTCTGGTAGAAATGGACTGATGTTTCAGAGGAACCTACTGCCTCTCTCCTCTGGTTTACAGGTAACTAGGTATGCATAAGTAAAATCAATTTATAACACATGCTGCTTAATTAGACGTAGAAGGAAGCTACATTAATGTAGATTATCTACAAAACTTCAAAGTACACTCATTATTTAGATCCTCATCAATAACAGATGAATTTGTAACACTTATTGTTTCATCCCAGTCTGACCACCAGCAAGGCACCAAGTCACAAATTCACTCTTGCTTCAAGATCTGTGCTGTAGAGTTTTGAACCTCATTCATGTTATATGGATGTAAATGAAGCACTTTTATTGTAATCCATGTTGCTGATGCAGACACACCCACATGTCTTGCAAGTAAAACCAACAACTTTCTTGGACATATCTCCAATGTAGCACCAGTTTCATCTAGTTTTTCCACAGCACATGTCTTATGCATGTCCTTTTACTTTTGAGAAGGGAACATGTTCCTCAAAAACGTTCTTTGTAAATTGTTGTGGCATCTAGAAAAGGTTCATAAGGGAACTTGTGTGAATTTATGACAGTTCTTGTAGTAACCTTATCACAGCACAGAGATCTCACAACATCTGTGACAAGGAAGATGGTAGCGAGCAGGTAGTGGGCTTGTAGATTCTAAGTGACCAGGAAGGAAATGATTACTGATTATGGACTAATACAGTAAGCACCTTATATATATATGTTTCAATCCACTCTGTACTACTTCTGACTTCTTTTATATATATATATATATTACTTACTTACTTACTTACTCCATGGTGCAGAGTCCTTCTTGAGAAGCTAACTGGTTTGCAGCTAGTCAAGAAATTCCCCGCATTTCATGGAACCCGAAGGTTCATTACCGTACTCACAA
>Ga0123354_10007038_pt1 | contig 16829 bp, 9 predicted proteins | sample TergutLab28metaG_2_FD_97872 | JGI IMG/M metagenome (GOLD analysis project Ga0123354, IMG submission 97872) | Labiotermes labralis P4 segment gut microbial communities from Petit-Saut dam, French Guiana - Lab288 P4 | ecosystem: Host-associated > Arthropoda: Insects > Digestive system > Gut ...
ACCCCAAAAAATTGACCTAAATTTTAAAGGGCCCCTTTTCCCCCCCCCTCCCCCCCCCCCCCCACACACACACATTGAAGACGTACGCCTCACACACTCCCTCGCTCTAAAAATGTTTGACCATTATATATAGTGAGTGGCAGTGTTATTGCTTTGCTAACGTGGATATAATCAGTGTTTATGGTGCCATCTTGGAGGTAATAAATCGTTTAATAGTCCTTCTCAGTGGTGAGGGAGTAAGTCTTTACTTCACACACAGAATGGCATACCTGTAGCAGACCATCAAAGAGAAGACATCGTTTGTAAGGTCACAAGAGGGATAAATTCTAAGTGATCAAGGCCGTCAGTAGCAAAAAAAAGAGTAGGGAGAGAAATACAAACGCTACAGGCAAATTGTAGTAGCGTGCACTGCGACATAAGTCGTGAAATATGCAACTGAACGGATTAAAACTTTATAACCTAGCGGTACTTGCACGTCCCAGCTGTTTCAAACATTAAAACTTTTACTTCTTACCCACAGAGGCCATTTGTGTATTACGTATGGTTTTTCGAACTGCGATTTCTTCTATTTGCAACAAATTTAAGAGGCTGGTTGTTATAACCGAGACGGAGTGCGTTTATTGTGCAGGACGAATTGACTCTTGGAATGTCATTTCAGTTAAATTCGTTGTTCTACAAGGTTTGAAAGGATTTCAGTTATGTTACAATTTTGGGGGAGGGGGATATTCGACACTTTGCAAAAGACACCATTCTGACCTTCAGCGAGGAACATAAGTTTCTTAATTGCAGTTTAATTAAGTTTCTGATAAGCAGCACGTTGCACGAAGGCGGTAAACGCTGAAGCTATTGACTGAATGGCCGACAAAATGTTTTCAATTCCCATCGGGTGCCAAATGTTCCTGTCGTCTCAAAACATTCCAGACCTGCTGTGTAGCCCACTGAGCTCCCTGTTACACAACCACGTGGGGCCGTTTCCTGGGATTAAATTGGCAGGAGCGTGAAACTGAATATTCACATTTACCAGAAGTAGAGGTTGAGAATGCAAAACTTTAACGATCAAGATATATAGTACTATAATTTTGCCTGTTGTTTTGTATGAGTGTGAAACTTGGTCGTTGACATTACGGGAGGAAAGGAAAATGAGGGTTTTTGAAAACATGGTGTTGAGGAGAATATTTGGACCTACGAAGGACGAGGTAACAGGGGAATGGAGGAGATTGCATAACGAGGAGCTAAATGATTTGTACTCCTCACCCAACATTGTGTGGGTGATAAAATCGAGAAGAATGAGATGGACTGGGCATGTGGCGCGAGTGGGTGACGAGAGGGGTGTGTATAGGTTCTTGGTGGGGAAACCGGATTGAAGGAGACCAATGAGGAGACCTAGGCGTAGATGGGTGGATAATATTAGGACGGATCTCCAGGAGGTGGGATGTGGGTATATGGACTGGATTGGGCTGGTCCAGGATAGAGACAGGTGGCGGACGATTGTGAGTGCGGTATTGAACCTTCGGGTTCCGTGAAATGCGGGGAATTTCTTGACTAGCTGCAAACCAGTTAGCTTCTCAAGGACTCTGCACCATGGAGTAAGTAAGTAAGTAAGTAAGAGGTAGAGAATGCATGGAAAAATAAATCTGGTCCCCTCCCACCCCAGACCTCCTACCAGTGTGGCTTGAACAGGGACAAGATTACTGTAGTTTTATATCACAAATTCAGTATATGTGTTGCCACGTTTTTATACATTGTTGCTGAAGTATTAAGCGTAATTAAATAATTTGAAACTGAATGGTTTCTGGGTCTTCCGCACGTGTTTCAGAAGGAAGTCTACAGGACGTTCATACAGTTTCGCTGAACTGATTTTGGTGGAGGAAATTATTCCTTCCTACTTTTTTTTTTACATACTCAAGTTCCGAAAGTGCTTGTTACTGCTTGTTACTGCTTGTTACTGTTTGTGCTTTTAGAACACTATAAAACAAGATACCATCAGGGTCTGTGTGTTTCTAAGTGCAACAGGTCACAGCATCGTCAGAACTCTGCTGTAGTGCACTTGTTTCATACGTTTAGGCCCACATTAATATAATGAAATAGCCAACAGCTCACAGAGTAATACTAACCTTTCCTTTAAAGCTCTCAATTATGTATCTGAACAGCAAGTCCCTTGGTTTTATGGAGATATCTTCCACGGCGCCGAGTGAAACTTAAGAGGCTACTAGGAATTTCACATTCTCAGGAAAATTTCCTTATTTTACCAAAAAATAATTTCAATTCAGTGTGAACCCCAACATGAAAATTGGTTATTTCCTGATTTAAATTATTTCACTTTACACCATATTTTATTTCTTAAACATATATTTTAATATTATTTTCCCTTCTACGTCTAGGTCCTCCTAGTTGTGTCTTGATTTATGCATTCCTTCTAAATGTTTGTGCACATAGCAGTTTTCTCTTACGTGCTACATGAACAGCCTATCTCATTTCCATTCATCTGATCGTCGAGTAATTTTATACAGGAACATAATTCAGCAAGCTTCTCATTCTTCTACTCTCTTGAGTATCTTTTTTCATTTTCTCCCCTTTAGCTCGAAATGTTTTCTGTGTAACTTTATTATCAAGCATCCTCAGGCTCTGTTCTTCCTGAAATGTACGAGACTGAGTTTAACTTGCAAGACAGCAACAGAAAAATTTACAGTTGCTATTTTCAACTTATTGTCACATTTCAAAACCTTTATTTTTCTAAAGTCAAAATACGTAAAAAATTTGTATTGGCTGCTGAAATCATTGAAGAGGTTTTATAAGATGACATGAGCTTCATGGTCGATTTATGAACGATGTACGTTGCAGGGTCCTAGAGTGTAGCTCACACTGTGCATTGCTTTATTTGCTATAGGCCTTTATGTATCTGTTTCTATTTGCAGGCTGCAGTTTTCTGGCTACAAGTTCCATGTAATGCCTCAAAGTGTTCGGCGCAGTGGACAGAAATATTCACTTCCAGCTCTCTAACAGGTAAACAAGTAACGCATCGCCATGCAACATAGGCGACTGTGCTGCTACGAATTTATTTCATTGTTGGCAATTGAACCTGTGTATCTAATTAGCTAAACTTACCGGCAAAATATATAAAAGATCATCATTAATGACAATAACATTAACAACATAAGACAAAACTCCTATAAGTTACGTAAATTTTAGTATGTATTAGCAGGTTGCATGTTGCGGATATTTAGGCCAAATTTAATATGAAGTTGAAAACTAAGTTTTTATATTTCTGGTAACTAAAATTTGAAATTAATTAAATCAGGACTGTGATTGGACAAAACATTTTCAGCGCATATCATATCTGACTTTGTAGAAGTTCCTAATGTGATCGTAAATTGAACGCAATAGCACGGTTTTATCCCTACAACGAATGTATTTTGTCAAACTGAGCCCTCCTTCCTCATTACCTGCAGGCTATACACAAGCGGGTTTCAGTTCTGTTTGTTTCGATGTCTTTATAACCCAAATATTTGCTGGCAGGCTTATAAGAAGCAAAATGGGGCTCCGAGAGGATGTTTTTCATGGTACATACAGAGCCGGTATCAAGAGGCCTCTATGAACTGTGTGTATCTCCAGTGCCAATGAATAACGAGGACTGATAATAGACAATGGAAAACATTAATTAGCTAAGCAGGGGTCAGCCTGCCCCAATACCGAGTCTTTCAGAAAATAAAACGTAACCAACATATCTCGCCGTGTACTCTCTAAGTCAAAAATGTAATCCGTATGTCCACTGTCTGCTACCTTCTCAGTAAAACTTATTCTTCAGATTCAGAATTCTGGAAGACTGAATCATTTTCACGTTTTCTAAGACGACTACTTAAATTCGGTCTCTCACAATGAAACATTACGTAGAATACAAATATAGACATCCGTGTCCCTAGTGGAATCCGAGGCACTGATCTCAAAGATAAATTCTACCACGCGTGACGCGCCTTGCAGCCGAATATCTGGCTGGCATCGTTTATTATTCTAAAGGAAAATCAGCAGGTATTTGTGCTAAGTTAGTTTCCTGCGCAACAGACTAAGAATTTAGAATAAAAGTCTTCGCCATTCACCAATGTCTGCTAGGCCCAGTTATTTTTAAAATGAAAGTCATATCCCCAAACCAATTGCCTTGTTATTACATTAGGCTTGGTACGATCTTGCTAATCTCTAGGTCTGTCAGCTAGTTGTCTGTTAGAAACTGAGTGTGCAGCAAACCTAGCATCTGTTAGTAAACTGCTCACTGCAGTCTGTTTGCTTTAGATTAATGCCAATATTTCTCACCTTACATCTTCGGCTTTTGTTCCGTCTACTCCCAAAAGATAATTCTAAATCCACAGGTAAGAATTCTTCATGTGAACCACTAGTTCTTTGCATAGTTTAAAAACTGCTGCTTATTATGCAACTACACATTCATTCTCTGTTTGCAAGATTCCCTCAATACTTACTTTCCTTAACCAGGTGGATCCAATACGTTACTTAACCCCATCATACTTCTGGAAGTTCATTTTAATATCACCACGATATCTAAGCCCAAGTTTTAAAACGGCTTCCTTCCTCTTGTTTTCCTGTATGAATTTTTCGTCCTCCTCTTATTTGTCATATTTCTCGCTCACTTCATCTTCCTTTATGTGGCCAAATTAATAATATCATGTGAGGAGTAACGTACAAGAAAAGAATCTTTATATTATTCAGTTTTATCCAACTCCTTTTTACATTCTCCATCTACGGTTCAAGTATCTTCATTTGGATGCTGTTCCCGAATACTCTTCAACAGTGTTCTTCTCTGAATGCAACAGACCAAAATGAAAACTTTCTACTGTGAGAAACAATACGCAAAACTGTAGTTTTGTTTCCTGTAAAATTTATATCTGTATGCAGCAACAGAACACCGTAAGACAAGTTTCTGGAAGGAATTTTTAAAAGCGTTCCCCGATTTTAATTTGCTTCTAATAGACGCATCATCCAGAATTCTTCCCACATTCTGTCCTGTTTCAAAACCATTCCGTCACACAGTATTATGGACCTAATGTACATGTTTTTTCAAAGCTTCTTAATTAAGCAAATTTGGTTCCCTAAGCATGACGAAAACATTGTGGCACGATCGTCCCCCTGAAATCAAAATCAGAAAATTTGTTTTCCAGTATTCTAACTATGACTCCACATTCTAACGCGCTATGAAATGTGCATTACAGCTGACAGCATGGATGAGAAGGTGTATGAACAGAACATGTATGGGAATGCTCATACATGAGAAACGCATGTAGGTCGTAGTATAAAATGGTCGTTAGAATTGTGCGTCCTCAATGACAATCAAAATGGTTTGATAGTTTCCTGTCAAATTCTCCGTCGTAACACTTAGTGACAAACAGACCATCCGTTACTGAGTCGTTACTTTGCGCAGAAACAAGGGCGTGCCTGCAAACCATTTTAATAGGCCACAACATGTGAGCTAAGGAGCCCAAAAGTTGTTCCTTTTCAGCAAGCTACACGTAAAAAATATTTTAAAACTTTTCGAAAATTGTTTTAATTACTTCTTTGTCTTATATTCCGACCTGTCGAAAATATTACCCACAAAACTTCTGCAGCCAATTAGTTTAGTTCAAACAGCCGTATTATTCAAGACGTGTATGAACTTTTGTGTTTAAAGCATTTTGTTAAATTATCAGGTTTAGAGGTCTAACATCCTTCAAACGTCCAACAAAATTAATCCATTAGGACACATACCATGAAACATCAGGTACTCATACTGTTGTTAGGTTTTGTTACACATGAAATGCGTATTAGCTATGGACGGTCCAGGAAACAAACATTATTTATCAAAGTCCGTTGAGTAGAATTTGGTAAAAGTTAGATTAGATCGTAACACAATTTTCTTGACGCCCGAGTTTCAGTTAAATTCTATCCCTGTCGTTAATTTTGGGCTTGTCACTTGTCACCCTATAAATCTGGAATTACAAGATCTTTGGGGAGAGAGTTCTTTTCTTAGATTTGAGGGATGAGTAGGGGAAAAAAGAATGATGGAAACCAATTTTCTGAGAGTGACACTTAACAGAAGGGAGCATCATGTCGTGGGGGTGTTTTCATCTCGTCTCACTCAAGTGGCTCCGCCTCCCATTCCCATAATTTGTTGCTGTTTTGGTTTTGGAGAAAACCCTAAACGTGACGTGAAGCCAAGTGCCAGAGATTCAGATGTTTTAAAACTTCCTTGTCGGGCAGTTTACATTTACGATCAATCAGGCAGCATCTCTTCCCCCTTGCTGGGAACTCTAGGCTACGCAAGTGTTGATTGGTGAAAGCTAAGGAGTGCTTTTACCGAAAAACTCATTCTGTAAACAAATGCTTTATGTTTATGTTGAGACAAAATAGTCCCTATGAAGGCGATTAAGACAAATGCAGCTAGAGGTGCAGCTCCGGTTATTCTTAGCCACAGCTCCAGATGGAAATGAGAGATCAGTTTTACGATCCGGCCACTTTACCCCAGGGAAAGAGCTCTTGTTTACCCACTGAACAGGAGGATGTGTGGGTTCGGAACCGGTCTGGATGCTTTGGAGTAAATTTATCCCTTGTTTCTGTACGTAAACGAACCAGAAATCCTCGGTCCCCAGGCCACAACATTATTACCGTACATACTTGTCAGGTCACTTTAATTACTTGTACGTATTAGCACTTAAATTATATAACTTCCAGTTACAGGATTGGTCTCCATTTTGTGTTACAGTTTTTAGACGAAACTCCGGAATCATGTTAATCTATTGGGATTTGAATTACTTTTAATCCGTCAAAACTTTAAATTATTAGTATTTATTTGTAAGTAATATTGGAAATAAAAGGAAGGCACAAGAAAAGTTTAGAAACAGTAAATAACAATGACGACAATAATATTAAAATGAAATCTGGTTTTGGTTCTAATATTATGAGTAGTATGAAAGTACAGAATTGGAAAAATGATCTTGCAATCTACTGTTCTTGGGCCAATATAAAAGGCTTTAGTAATAGCATCTATGCAATTTTGTTATAAATAAATTAAAAGTCTGAAATAGATCAAATAAATAATAATAGTAAATAATCTTCTATTTTATTTTATCTATTTTAAACTTAGTGCCTTTGCATTTATTCTGAATTAATTTTTACTGATCTGATCTATTGAAAAATGTTTAATGATTATAATAATGATAATAATTATTAAGTTGTTTACCCCGATTAGCTTGGGACTATATTCGATTAACCCCTCATGTTCTCAGTAGTAACGCTTTAGATATACTCGATATTTTCAAAATTCCATGTTATTAATTCGCTTGTAATTAAAAATGTCTAAACGTCTACATAGGACTAAAATAATAGCTTTGTCAGAGAGTTTTGATATTTTTTTACGCAACCTCCTCATTCCTATTCAGCCATTTTTTATTTAAAACTTCTTAGTGATGTAATTTCAGACGCTGTCTTATTGAGGATTGTGTGTTTACTCGTTTAGCATAGAATAAATTATGAGCATGGAATATTGGTGGGTACAAAAACCCCTTTTACTTTTAATTTTCATAAAGGGACTAAATTTCGTATTTCTGGTAAATAATTGAAAGAAGATATACAATATAAAATAAAGTAAGACACTATCGTGCTCTTCATGGCTGTTGCTGAGTGATTCGCAGACAATGCCGTTGCAGTGCGATGGATCAGTTGATATGTGATCTAATGGATATAAGGAATATCAGAACAGCGACAGCACAGGAAGAGTTCAAAATTTAATTATTGCTTTATTAAGAAAACTGGAATAATATATAAGCAATATTCCTCATACTCTTCTCACTTTGTTACTGTACATTTTGTGTCTTAATTTTAATTAACATTTTGTATACAGAAATGCCGTGCCATTAAATTTGTCTTTCTTTTTGTGTCACCAATATCGCGCATATTCTTACTATCAGTGTACTCCAACTCCCGCCAGGACACACTTCACACATTTCCTCTACACTAGATCTCTTCGGATCACAAGGATCGAGACAGATGTTTGCAAGCATACTCCACACAGAATATAAAAGTCTACGAGCTTCTGTTTGAAGCGACTGACTGTCACGTGATTTTAATGTCAAAAATGTAATTTTATGATTTTTATTGTTGTCGAATTTGTGTATTTGAGAATTCTAATACTTTAATCATTCAAATGAGGGTGATATAATCCGTAGTTTAGCGTGTAGAACTAGTATTCCTTTATTCTAGAAGACTCCCTGAGAAATTCGATACTTGTTTATGAATTGTGTTTTATTAGGTGCATTTGTTCGTTGATGTGCTGATGAATTAAAATTACCTCTCCGAAATAGTACAGGTGTACTGCAGAGAGCGCTATGAATAAAACCTGTGCACAGGCAAATGTACCCTAAGAACAAATTTGGTCGGAATGTCATAACTTTTAGTTTATGCGGAAAACTATTGTGACATTTCTTTCGAATTAAAGCAATGAGAGCTACTTCGATATTTTTTCTTTTAATATTCGTGGTCATCTTTCCATCCCTTACGAAACTACACGACTTCCAGGAATAACGTGATGTCAAATAACGTAAGAATCAATAATTCATACAGACATTTCTGTACATAACACATCAGGTCGCTTCTATTTAAGTGCGTGTATGTAGAAATGTCAACGGAAGACGAAATTTGGCACACTTGAGATTTTGTCATCAATGAAAAATAACGTGTCAAGCACTTGGTACATGAGACATACTGTAAAGTGAAGTGTGAAGTAGGTTTTGGCACGCATATTGTAAACAAACTTTCTTTCAGGACGGAATGTTTCGTTAGTCAGTTCCTTCCGGCTATAAATTATGAAGTAATTGTATAAGGTAACATTTTTCAAGAAAAAATTAATGGGGTTATTGACACACAATAAAACTGTAAGAAAATTTTCCGTACTAACGTCTATAAAAGCCAGTTCAATAATAATGTTCAGACGGAATAAAAAAAGGACTGCAACTTGGGAAACTTCGCAAGCGGAGCACTTCGAAATAGTGGTCGTATCTTTAGGAAGGAGATTCGAATAACTTGTGGTGAACTTTTCATTGTTACGTTTCTTCAAGAAAACTAAATGTTGTTCTTTCACACAGCCGGGAAAAAAAATGATATGACTTCACAAGCCTATAAACGCTTATTGGACACGAAATGCACGCTGTCAACCAGATCAGACCAGACCAGGAAAGACCAGACAGAGCAGACTAAAATCTCTGACTGTTTCAGAGCTGATTACAGTTTTTAAATGCCGGCGATCCAACTGCATCAGCCATTCTAGGGACCGTGAATTTTGTCTCGTTTATGTTCGGACCATAATATTTCGCGTCCTATAATTTGCCAGCCAGGATAGCAGACGGAGAGGAAAAGTGTCCTGTTTGGACACAGATTATTGTGGTGTGTTTCATATAGAATGTGAAAGTTACGAATTGGATTATTATATTAAAACGCAGTTTACACAGCAAATATTAACTTATCTAAGCTTCTATTGTCGGCTTTGTTAACAAGCCAACATCAGACTTTTTCTATATCAAGATTCATCCAGTGAAATCTTGTTGCTCCGTACAGAGGTTTGATACGTCATTCCTTTAAATATACGTCATAAAATTTAATGAGTTTATGAAAATCCGTGAAATAATTGCATAAAATTATGGCATACGGAAAAGTTTGAACTAAAGTTTTATATTTAACAATTATGATTAAAATATCAATGAAAATGGCAGGCACGTCTGATGTGCCTGCCATTGCTTGTTTTTAACATTACTTCGGTATTTCAGGAAAAGAATCGGATGTTGTGGAATGGATTTTTCTGTCTCGGAATTTTGACAATTGGCGGCCCCTAATGCATTCTACAATTAACCTTGATTTCCATAAAATACGATAAATTTCTTGACTGGCTGTAGAAATGTGTATCAGAATGGTAAAAAGAAATGTCCTCCGTGGTGTTGGCTGGATAGCTGGGTTGTATCTTAGTTACATAGTTACTTTCAAATGTGACGTTTACCTTAACAATTTAAAGCACAGTGTCTTAGCACTAAAATTTCACATAATTTACATACTACTCAACTTATACTTAGGTTGTTATGAATTTATGTTATTTAGAACAAAATAATATTTTCCCCTACGCTTGTTAATAACCCAGTGGTTATAAACTGGAGAGACAGTGTATCGTTTGAGATGGGAAGGGAATTCTGAAGCGACATTTCAATGAGTTTTAGGCTTTAAAGTTTTGCAATAGTACCTTTAATTTTCTCAGTTTTTCATTCCTAGCAAAGCGTAAATTCGTTTTTATCGTTTAAACTGTACGCTCTGTTACAAAAATAAATAATAAATGAAACACAGATCTGGTTCTTGGAATTCGTTGTATACAGTAAGAAACCAAGACACACAAAAAGGAATTAGAATAAGAAAAATGAAAATCATTAGAGTAACACAAAAATTTCTTGTAGACGTTCCAAAGATGTTGCAAGCCAGCCATGTTGGCACAGTCTATACAATTTATAATACGAGTAGAAGGATGTGTGTCTGTCTTCACCGCCAAGAAGGGACCTAGTCTAACTGGAGCCAGTTCAAATAAACATTTTTTTTCTATGTTCCCTTCGCTGCTGCGATTGGAGACAAAGACCGACGCTCTTCCAAAGGAGCAGGCATATGAGCAGCGTATCAAATGATACGAATATGTCAATCATGGACATAAATGTGAGAATACTGGGAAATTCCATAAAGCAAAACCATTTTTGAGACACGAGTAGTTATTTGTGTAATTAATAATTCTCCGCCTTCTATGGAATGGGTACATTAATTCTTATAATAAAAGCCAACGAGATGCACTGTTTCTCAAATTTATTTTGATAAAGAACTCTACATGTTCGGACAGATCTACTGTCTATCCAGGAGTCTCGACACTGTATACACAACAATAGATATTTGTCATGCTAGTTATGTTGATTGTCTGTTAGCGAGGTGAGGATGGAACATCCTGACCTCTCTAGCAGACAGTTTCAAAGCTGTTCATTCTCTTCAGACATTTTAAGAATCCTTATTGTCTAGAAATTTCCGAATTTTTCAAAGTGTTGTGTAATTTCCCGATCACAACATTTTTCTCGATTTGATCACTTAAATTATATTTGGCGAAAAGTCTTTTGATATAGACGCTGCGTCAGCGGTTATTCCGATGCCTAATTTTCGTAACTTCACATCCCGGAAGAAAGGAATTTTTCCTTTTTCTTTACTGTGGCCCTTCTACCCGATTCCAAGTCATGGCAACTACTTAAGGGGCTTTGCGATCACACCCTGTTAGACACACCACACTCGGTAGGACTCCTCTGGACAAGTGAGCAGCCCGACACAGAGACCTGTACTTGACAACTCACGCAATCACAGAGACAAACATCCATGCCTCGTTGGGTTTCGCACCTGCAATCCCAGTAAGCAAAAGGCCGCACGCCCACGCCTTAGACCGCGAGGCCACGGGGAGAGGTCCTTTGTGAAAATACTGTGCCTAAAATCATTCTATCTTGCAGCAAGAAAAATTAAGAGACTTCTGTGTTCTTAAGAAAGGCGTTTTTGTCATACATTGCGGGAAACTGAACTTTTCCCGGGATGCATATCCAACACACAAGCCAAAAATATTTCTCTGTGTTTGTCTATTTCGAAATTGGACCATTCTGATACTTTAAGCATGTAATCTTGCTTTTGTTTTGGGGTGAAACTTAATCTTCCAATAAATCCCCGAAAAATTTAACACGTAATAATTATAAAATTTAACTAAAATAAAAGTTTATTTTCTCAATGTGATGTTAGTTTGATCCATTGTTTATTCTTTTTCATTGTCAGTTTTTATAACAAAGCCACGTTTTTTTTATTATTTCCTCGCAATCACTGGACAAGTCGTGTACTGTCATCTGCTGCTACGTAACCCTTTCACTCTCTGAAATTGTTCAAATAAAAATGACCACTACAGCGGCTTATCTTCCATTCATCCTGCTTGAAAAGCTTCTAAAGAACTGCAAAACTTTGAGAAAAGTTGGGGCAAATAGACTTCATGTAATATTGTAGGCTGAAAACGGCATGTCAGGGCAAAATGCCGTCTCCATAGAATTTCAAGAAAATTGATCCTCCTTTTATACACACACACACACACACACACACACATATATATATATATATATATATATATATATATATATTATTGTACCGTGCATTTCAATGTCATTAAAGTTCTTTCACCAACAAACGCATTTTTTATTAAATTTGTGGAGGCTTTCAAATTTACATTAAAATTCACATTGAGTTTGCTCCTACATGTTTCGGTCTACGACCATCATCAGGGAGCTTATGCTAGAGTCTGGCTAAATTAATATTAAAACTCAGAAAATGTTACATCGCTATATGTCATGTGGTGGTGTAGCAGCATGCTGCTACACCACCACATGACAAATAACGATGTAACTTTTACTGAGTTTTAATATTACTTTAGCCAGACTAGAATAAGCTCCCTGATGATGGTCGTAGACCGAAACATGTAGGAGCAAACTCAATGTGAATTTTAATGTAAATTCGAAAGCCTCCACAAATTTAATAAAAAGTGCATTTGTTAGTGAATTAAATTTACTGGATCCTTTTTTGTTGCGGTTCACTGAAACATTCATACGGATGTAGCAGGATTCAGTTCCACCAAAATGTGTTAAGACCGGCCTTGCTTATCGCGCTTCAAAATGAGTAACATAATACAACAAACTACTCTCTTCTTCCATATCGTGATAGGTTGTATAGTAGCTTGTTACAGACTTTTCCTGATAAACTACTATTGCTGTTCTCATGATAGAAGATTTAGGCTAAAGTATCTTGCAAGACACTAATAAATGCTCTCCGAATGAATACCGAAACTCCATACTGGCATACCCCACTGTAACTGTAAGAATTATAAGTCCACTTTCCCCAAATATTCACAACTACCGCCTTCAGCATTCACTTCGTTTCGGTACCAGACTACATGGTGTGACTTAGCAGAAGACTACGTCCCTTGTCATCGCCCTGGGAACTTACCTCACTAAATAAACTTAAGCATAATATAGTTTAAAAAGTAAACCTATCAGAAAGAGTTTTTGTAAGTGTGGCTAAGAATGATTGTATATTAACTTATTATGCAACTCTCAAATGTTTGTGATAAGCGCTGCACTTGGGGAAAAATGTGTTACCATATCTCACGCGGCGATTGACGGATTTCTCAAGGCTGGGGTCTGGTTTGTTTCTCAAAGTAGTTCATAAGATTCACGAGGTTGAAATTAAACTGGGACAAACTGTCTGCCCTACTATGCCATCCCTCTACGAAGTACAATGCTCCAGAATCGCCTGTCCAATGTCAAGATGTATGCGATAGACCAAACAAACAAACAACATTTTTCCACACTGCGAGAGTTGAAGTTCCCACAGAGAAACTCACGAAGATTCACACACGCACACTAGTGCAAGAAAACTGGCTCTGGTGTTGCTTTCGTACTTGCAGGTAATTAAAAAAGTGTCATTCAAAACTTGTTCTCAACACAGCTCAGACATATTAAAATCGCTCAGTACCTTCGTCCGTCACCGTAAGTGTATGTCAGTTTGTCTTTCGGACTGTAGATTATCTTTCGGTAGGCAGCAGACACCTGGAGACTCTCAAAATGAATTGTTATAAAATTTGGTATTGAAAAGTGTTATTACATCTGTTCGAGTTATTCAGATGGTGTTAAGAATATATCACATGAAGGCCAACACACTTTTCTGTTCCTGTATCGAAATTAGAACATAACACGTAATGTTTATCAGAACAAAATGAGCTATATTTGGTAATAATTGTAGAGAAAAATTTATTTCACAATGCATGTCTAAAACAAGTTCACCGCTAATCCTAAGTTTTTTTTAATGTAATTAGACCACTATTGTTACTCGTCCCATGCATTGCTTAACTTTTGTATTAATTGAAGAATAAGAGACCAACTTGATGTCACTAGTTATTAAGCTTTATTTCACTTCTTCTATGCTCAACATGTTTCGGACATTAATACATCCATCATCAGAAGCCTGCGACGTTTCTATTGCATCACCACATTGGTCGTGTGGTGATACAAGAGAAAAGTCGCAGGCTCCTGATGATGGATGTATTAATGTCCGAAACATGTTGAACATACAAGAAGTGAAATAAAATAGCAAGTGACTACAAGTTGGTCTTTTATTCTTCAACTATCACAATGATGCACGGTCCAATAAACCTATGATTTTACATAATATTTTAGGCCTTTCTTCTGAAAAACACAGGGATAACCGAAGTCTCTTATTCCAGATAACAATTCAGCAAATCAACCTACTTCTTTAACAAGCAATAGATAATCGTTGGTTGAAATTCGATTACTTTAAAATCGAGCTTTTATATTTTAATGTAATGTTGTTTTGCAGCTTTTGTTTGAAGCGCACGAAGCATGTTTTCTTATGTAATTAATTTTCTTTCCGTGTGTGTAATAACGGTGAATAGTGAAGTCTTTGTGTTGATTACTTTCTCAGTTTTTATTCTGTTTATCAGTTTCGCATAAAAACCTATCATTTACCACCAAATACTTTTACAAGAATATAATATGTATATTCTATGGACTACTTCGTAAGTTTTAATTATGCAGTTTACCCAATGTAAAATAACTCCAGTAATATCTTATAGACTATCACTTCCCTTCCTCCATTAGATACGACTTCCTTTTTCTTAAGTAAATTTAGGAACAAATGCCAGAACATATCACTTTCTCTTGTAAATCACATTGTTAACCGAAAAATAGTGTATTTTACAAACTCATTTTTTGCAATAAATAAGTAAGATAATTTTATTATTAGGCCAATATTTTTTATAGATACCGTCGTCATGCATTCATTTAGTATTCGTCTTTAAATTCAACCGCCTTTCTGTTTTCAAGGGCACAGACTAGTCTACATTATTGTTGCTTTTTATGGTGTATATATCATTACACGAGCCGTATTCATGTTTTTACATTTTTCAGAAACATAAAATATGTTTTGAAAGAGAGTCAGTAAATCCGGTGACCAGGCCACAAGGCTAGGCATTTCATCTTCATTCTACATAACTATGATATGTATTGCAATGTAGAAATCTACAGTATTTTAAATATTCTGTCACTAAGAAGCTGATTATATACACACGTTACGAAACCGTTCTGTTGCTGAGATAACTGCTTTCGGATGTACGTAGTTCTAAAGAGACCATCTGAATTTTGTCATAGGTTACTCATAGAGAAACTATTCCGTATGATTTTGGCAACAAGTTAGTAGTGTGGTAGGTTAGTGTTCCGTGTTTATATGTGGTGCATGTGCGCTTTTAACGACCAACAAAACTGTATTTTTAATTGCCCCTTAAAAAGTCTTCCTTCAAATAGAGCAATTCAAGACGCATTGCAAGTGTACGTGAGCCAATTTCTTCATGTTTTGTGACTGAATGCTGCCTTCCATACAAGAAATTTCGTTTAGAGTCTTTCATACTTAAAACCTTTTATTGCATTTCATTTCCTTTAGAGATTTCTGCATAAATGAACGCGACTTAGTATTAAAGGACAATAAAAAACTGATATTTGTACTCTTCACCAAATATCGTTCGGTTGATCAAATTGAGAAGAATGAGATGGCCGTGGAATGTGGCACGTATGGGGGAGAAGAGAGGTGTATACAAGGTTTTGGTGGGGAAAACTGAGTGAAAGAGACTACTTGGAAGACCCTGGCGTAGATGGAAGGATAATATTAAGAAAGATCTTTAGGAAGTGCGATGTGGGGGTTTGGATTGAATCGAGTTGGCTCAGGATAGGGTCAGGTGGCGGAGACTTGTGAATGCAGTAATGAACTTACGGGTTGTATAAACTGTGGGGAATTTCTTGACTAGCTGAGAACTGGTTAGCTTTTTAAGAAGGGCTCTGCTCCATGGAGAAAGTCAGTAAGTAAGTAAGTAAGTAAGGTATTGCTCTTACTTATTTACTGACTCTTAACCCTAAAGGAAATGAACATTTCCAATGCCATCTTGAACCACAATTTTCAGTATAGAAGACTGAGAACACAGATAATGTCCACAGAGGAATTATACCTGAAATATTCCTTTGACCGCACTATTAACGTTACTGACTTTATGTCTGTTGGCTAACATCCGTTTTATAACGTACATGTTCTTTTATATGTTTTATTTGCACATGTTCCATACACTCACTTTGCTTGCTCACCTATATTTTCTATTTCTGTGGCTGATATTTGTACAAGGTAGAGCTAATATTAGGGCCGACCAAAAATATTACCTTGCAGAGAAATTGAAGTAACGCGACACATTTAATGCGACCTGTATTTTCAGTTGAGAAGCACACAAGAACGATGTTTCAGGTTGTGGACGAATGACTCCAAGCCGCTTTAAATTGGGCACTATTTGGGTGTGAGACGCTAGCTTTACTCTCCGGTTGCTTTAGCCTCCAGAATAGGACCTCCAATTACGGACTGAATATAGACATGAGAGCAGACCACACTGCACAAAAATCTTTTCCTGAACACAGTCCGCGTCGTCACTGTAATGACTGAGCTACTTTGGTTAAAGTGTATTTTTCGTATTGAATCAAATACCATACTGTAAAAATATGTGGAAGTGAAGGTGGGATTTCAAGCCCGTTCTCCATTAAGTATTTGGTTTCATATGTAGGTGAGTTGTCGGCTTCAAGACCTGGCCGCCTTACAAGACCCCCCCCCCCCCCGCCGCAGGCCCGCCACCACCAGGCACCAGCGCAGGATGACAGAGA
>Ga0123354_10007041_pt1 | contig 16826 bp, 11 predicted proteins | sample TergutLab28metaG_2_FD_97872 | JGI IMG/M metagenome (GOLD analysis project Ga0123354, IMG submission 97872) | Labiotermes labralis P4 segment gut microbial communities from Petit-Saut dam, French Guiana - Lab288 P4 | ecosystem: Host-associated > Arthropoda: Insects > Digestive system > Gut ...
AATTATTTAAACGGCTGAGGCTGTGGCTGTCCTAGAGGGTAGGACGCTCGTACCGTGAGAGAGCGCGGAGGTATTTAAATGCCGTCCTAAAGGGTAGGACGCACGAGCTCTAAAGGTTAAAATCCCACATTCCTAGCTTTGTTACTAGCCAACAGGGAAGAAGAGCAGGAAAAAGGGCATTAGTTTCTATGCAACCTATGTGTTATAAAATAATTTTTTGTCTAAAAGAACTTCAGATTTATGGTTTAAAAAAGGTTTAAACTATATAAACTATAGACTATAAAATAATTCTGGATCATATTCCTTTTCATATTAAAATAAATTTATCTCTTTTATATATATATATATATATATATATTTATATATATATATATATATATCATCCCTTCAAGAGATGCAAGTTATATGTTGACCTATATACGCGTTTTCACCATTATCTCCATTATACTAATGATATCAGCATGACGTTATTGCAGTAGAACTGGGTAAGTACAGTTTCCTTGTTACATCTTCTTTTGATGTGGTAATAAGTTCTTTATTTGCTTTACCCTGAAAGAAGTCTTAATTTTCTCTTGTGCATCTCATCATGAGTATACAAAAAAATGCATTATGTTGACTTATGTGTACATACAACACAAATTATAAGCTCTATAACAGAAGTTTAAGATTTCTCTCCATTCAAAATAAACAAATTAATAACCACATAAAACAAAGACATAGCAAGTAAACTGTACTTATCCAGCTTTACAACATTGTGCTCATGTCACTAGTATAATGAGAACAAGCAAAAAAATATATGTAGGTCAACATTTTGTATCGCTGTCACCTGATGACAACCTTTGAGGTTGAAACATGTTGCAAGGTATTGTAAAAAAAATCTTTTTATAATAAAAAAGTTGTTTTGACTGACTTATCCTTTGATAATAATTAAGTTATAAAAGCACAATGGAATGCAACCTGTAAAATTTCTGACTTGTATTTAAAAGGAAACTAGTTCAAACCTTGGCCAAAACATTGGCCATCTGGGCTGAGATTTTCTGTAGTGTTTCTGGCATTCCAGGAAAAGGTCACAGTTGATTGCTTTCAAATGCTGTCCCATTGGTCTTTCAGAGTTCATCATGCTGTATGATCAAAGATCATGAGAAAACTGTAAAATATATTACAAATAAATAAGAAGTGATGAATACATACGTGTCATTATTTTGGATGACGGGGCTTGTTTAGCCGCAGACAATTGGGCGGTGAATGGCATTCCTGGCTGTACAACCTGAAAACATAATAAAACAATGCTAAATGTACATTTTGAGATTCAAAAGAAAGAAACATTTTTGGTTAAGCACATGCACGTGTGGAGGTATGCAGTGATGAAGCTAGTTGAGGTACAGCGCTAAACCTGCAAGGTCGCAGGTTCGATGCCAGATGTGGTCATCTGGACTTTTCAGTGACCTAATACTTCTAGCCACAGTATAGCCCTGGGATTGACTTAGCCTCTGAGAGAAATGAGTACCAGGGAAATCTTCCAGGGGTAAAGGTGGCTGGTGAGTGAATCTAACAACCTTGCCACTTTCACCTAAACTCACAAAAATTTAAGTACTGCTTTTAATACTCATCTCACCTGTGTTTAGTCAATATAGCAACTGGCTATGTGCTGGATGTTGCAGAGATTGAGTCCCAGTGGGAGCCAGATTTGTGTACCTATCTAGACTGGCCCTAGGGCCCACCCAACCTTCTGTAAAATGGGTACCAGGACTCTTCTCGGGGGTAAAGCAGCCAGGGTGTGGCATTGAACACCCAACCCTATCTAGTGCAGAAGCTGAAGTAGTCCCCCTACTCCCCCTCTGGGCCTTCATGGCCTCTTACAACGTGGACCTTAACTTTACCTCACCTGTGTTGTTTTTGAACATAGTAACATCTTAGCTCTATCAAGTTTCCTCTGATGACAATCAACAACAGACTCCATTTTTTCAAATTGCTTTTGATGAATGGTTGTGAAATCTGGCATCTTCGTCACCAGTTTTGGTATTTTTGTCCCCTTCAGTGGTTTATCTAAGAAAAATACAATACAATCATCACTGTGCTTTTGTAGTTACACTAAACTATCAGCATTGAAACGTTTTATGGCACAGGGTTACAAATGTTATGGTGGCCTGGTTCACAGGTCACACATGGAAAAATCAGAGTTAAGTGGTATACTTAAATGATTAACTTATTGCATAATTTTTATAGTATGTACATGATTTACAAATACAGCCACAGGCTGCATAATAGAAATTAGCAGGCTGAATGCAGCCCGCATGTTGCAGACCCATGCACTAAACAATACTATTGGTAGAATTATAAGCAAAATACCTCTTGTAGAATGAAGATGAGATGCGGATGATGTAGTCAGTTTTGGTGTTTGGCTCAAAACTAGGGCTTTTGAAAGACCCTCTTTGTCAGTTCCTTCATATGGGTATGGAAAAGACGCTTTCCTCCTTCCATTTTTATTGTCTTCCACAGTACATGTATCTGAACTCAGATTACTCTGACACGGTAGGTCAAATGTTGTATCCATAGAGCAATAATTTAAGATTTCATTTTCTTTGTCATCAGTATCATCTACAAAACACAGATTGTATCAAAATCAATCATACATGTCAACTTCAAATATGTAAAGACAGTATGTCATCATCTTACAAATTCATACATCATATACAAAATGATGTCAGCATCATCACAAGCTGATAAGTAAAAATAATTCCTTGTAATGTGGGATTGCACACTGAAGAACAAACATCACTATTGCATAGCAACTGATGATGCTGCCCAGTCTGCAGTGCTCAGCCCCATGGTATCTAAATGCACTTCTGTAATTCAGGAAATCATAGTGTCACTGACAAAATGCCTGTCAGAATAACAAAATAAATTAGATGACAAGGAAGAAAGTAAATAAACAGTGTTTTATCACCTTCAACACAACCTTTTTTTGACAGACTAACTTGTCAATCACTTTAGCAACACATTTTGATGTAAGATTGTCATCATCAGGCTAATCCGGTGGTATAAAAAACATAAAACCTAAAACTTTACTGACAAGTTATTTTATCAATAATAAAGCTAAGATAAAAACCAACTGTAGTTCATCAAACACAACACATTTATATAGGCACAAAACAGGTACACATTTTCGCAAATCAAATAGCCATCAATGGGCTGTACACATAACAGGAGTAAAATTTTACAACTACAATTTTATTTGGTCAAGATCTCAAACTTTACAGATATCTTTAATTCTAAAAGCAATATAAAGTTTAACATCTAACTACACACACATAATGATTGCCGGGGTCTAGCTATGTGTCATGTATGAAGGTACCATATCAGTCAACTGAACTAACCTTGCAGAGATTATAAGTGGCAGGATTTACAGGTATGCCGCGCATGTATTGAGAATCATATGTACAATAACCAAACAGTTACTGATATGTGAAATGTATGGGTTAAGATGAAAGGTTAAAAGTTACACATAAGGAATAAATGTTCAGCAAGTGACTGGATTTATGAGTTATAAATATCCAGGTTATGTTCACATGGCATACCATTCATTTACTAAGCATTTATGCTACACACACACACACACACACACACACACACAGTGTGTTTTTTATAGCTGTTAAACTATTACATCACTTTTAGAGTTAAATATGCCATTACATCGAAATCTCAACATAACAAAATTGGAGATGTAAAATTTTATTCTTTTTATCTTCTTATGTATACCACAAGAAAATGGCTACTTGATTACTTGAATCACATATTTGTTGGTGCCTGTATTACTATACGTTTTGTTACAGTACAGTTGATTTTTTTCTTAGTATATGAAACACAACAGAATTAATCACCCTAAAATACAGTTACTTTGATGAAGGAAGTACTGTTTACTTACTTTTACAAGAAACACAATGGGATATCAAACATGAAAGTATAAGTTATAGGATAAACAAATTAGTTATCAGTTGCCTTCAAACACAAAAATATATTTGGTTATTCTTATTTTAATGGTGACATGTTTCAGTCCTTCCGATCGTCATCTGGCCATATTACAGAAACTTAACTTAGGTACATGCAGTGCAGTCATGTAGTACGGGATCCCATGATACTTAGAATTGTATAAAATATTAAAAACTGTGTAATATTAGGTGGTTGTATAGCTGTCTAGGATTTCTTATATTAGTAAACTGATCATTTTGGAATCTGCAATGGAAATTAAAATATATTATATTCTACACTTAAAAGCTTGTTTGGGTTTAATTATATTAATTTCTATTTCAGATTCAACGACAATCAATTACTAATATAAAAAATCCCACATAGAGACAGAACCACTTAATATTACACTGTTTGTAATGTTTTATACATATTATATGCAACTGTAAGTATTATGGGATCCCATACTACATCACCTGCTTCAGATTTGCTTGGTGGAGTGCAATGCAGGTGTTGTAACAATGCACTGCAAATATCACTGGGGCAGACTGCACAAATGTATATTACAGTACTATATACATATTACACACACACAACACACACACATATATATATATAAACATACATGCGGAACCCCAGTATGCACAGGTATAATGTTCCAAGACCCGCCGCGGTTACATGAAACCGCGGATAATACCGAACGTTACACATAACATGATATTCATGTAACATACATAAATACGGTAAAGTTTAATTGATAAATTACACACAGTACAATATTAACAAAATTAAATAAAGTAATAATAAAGTGTCCTGTACACTACATTGTACATTTACAGCATAATTTCTCTCTCTCTCTCTCTCATACGTATGAAAGTAAGGGATTCTGATGTTTTTGCCTAATCCTCAAGACAATAGAGCAATGAAAAAATACAGTATCTGTGCTGTACAGTATCATGTACAGTTTCAAGGGATGACAGAACAATAAAAATCATGCTTTTCCATCAAAGCGCTGCATAAGCAATAAAAAAAGTGTTACTGATACACATTTTACAACGAAAATCATACGTACGTACCTGTACATAACCTGTAATAAGAAAATTTTATTTGTTAAAAATTATCTTAGACTACTGTGGGTATTCACCGACTTCTCCATTCTTCTTGTTGCTTTCTGAACACAGACACTGTGATAAAGCAGCAACCAATTTGAACAGTGAGAACGCTAGAAGCAGAATGGTGGCAAGTTTTGCAGGTAAGCATGAGTATGGGGACAAATACTGGGCATGTTTGGGCTACTGGATTTCACCACGTTATGGCCCAGTCTTGCTTAACGCTCATTTTGAAACTAATGAACCGTTTATTTCTTTAATTTTCCAAATACACACACACACACACATGTTTTAAGAATGTTATTTAAACTTTTAAAACCATACAGCATTGGTGTTAAGAGGAATGAATGATTATGGAGCATTCTTGGAATGATAGTGACAAGGGAAAACCAAAGTTCAAACAGGAAAATCTGTTCTAGTGTCACTTAGGCCACCATACATCCCACATGGATTACCCTAAGCCATGAGTTGACCTCTATTACACAGTACACACAATATAAAATATGAATACATAATAATTAATACAAAACCCAAATGACCTATGCCACACAGAGGAAAAAGAATTACCAGTTTCACGAGACAGTCTTCAAACTGCAGTATATTTGCTTTCTTCAGCCAAGACTGAACCCACATAGATGCAGTAGGCAAAGATACATCTGGTATCTTTACTCTTTGGTTTTGTTCAAAAAAACTTGTTCTAAAGGGCATATAGATTAAAGAAAAACCTGCTCATAGAACACACAAACCCACTCACAGTTGAACTGCTACATAGCATCCAATGATGTCACCCACACAGCAGTATAAAGCCCAGCAAGTTCCATACTAACATTGGACTTTATGCTACAGAGGGGACATCAAAACAGGCACATTGACTGACAATGACCCCTGCTCTGCAGTACTTAATACCATATTATAACAACTGTCTGCAGTGAATGCCATCGACTGAAAAGGCAATCTGTTTCAGTATGATGTATTGTACATTCACCTTTATGCTTCTAAGACACGAAAGGGGTCGATAATGTTCACAAAAAGCTCCAAGAAATCACACTGAACTGCACAACTACAGCGTCACACCAGACAATGGTGGTAGCCCAGGCAGAAATCCTGAGTAATGAAACTGCAATGCTGTCACCCAAACTACTGCAGGGCAGCTGGGACTTAAGACTGCTGGTCCAAACAGGTAGTTGGACACACAGACATGTTACGTTTGTTCTTACCTCTGAAAATTCATAAGTGCAGGAGTGCCAGTAAAAGCTAAAAAAAAGGTAATCTTATATTTTGATAAACACAATGTAGTACATGTATAAAAGATCACCCAACAGACTTAGAATAAAATGAGTGTTTGCAGTGGTCAGCACAAAAGAGATGTATATACTGGCACATGTCCATTCACAATATCACAAATATATATATATATACACACACACACATATACACAATGTCCAGTAACATTAAATGATAGATTTTTAGTGCACGAGTGAACATGTCAGGACACACTGTGGTCTGTGAGAAATTCACCGTTTCAGAGAAACCTACTTTCTCCAACAACAGGGCGGATAATTGAGGTTTCTAATTCCTGAAAAAAGTTGATAAATTTCTACCAACTACACAGTGTGGTCGGAAAGTTTTAGGTCTGATTTTTTAAAAATCGAAGACACATATCTTTTTCTTTATTCAGAATAAGCTCCATTGGCATATATGCATATATACAGGCTTTTGCACTGCCGTACACTTTCCGAATAGATGATGAAAATTCCTCTTTTTGAAACGTCTTTATTTCATCAGTTATAGCTTCCTGGAACTCAGCAACATCCGCAAAGTGGAGTAATTTTAACTTCATTTTCAACTTCGTGAACAGTAGATAGTCTGGTAGAGATAAATCTGGAGAGTACAGGAGGTGATAAACGGTTGTAACATTTCTTTTGGGTAAAAAATTGGCAAACACTTGCAGCTTTGTGGGTGGGTTCATTATCATGCAACAAGAAAAAAATCTAGAGAGCAGAACACAGCTGGATGAACCCGTCGAATGCGTTTCAGGAGGCGATCCATTACTCCTTTATAAAATTCTGCATTTACTGTTTTTCCCTCTGGTATGAATTCTTTGTGCACTACGCCTTGAGAGTCGAAAAATTATCAACCTGGTCTTGATGTGGGACCTTTGGAATTTCAGTTTCTTCAGCAAAGGGGATGTCTCACCAACCCATTCAGGTCTCTTTCATTTTGTTTCAGGGTCATAAGCAAAACATCAGGTCTCTTCTCCCATAAAGGTTTTGTTAAAAAAATTTTTGTCTGCATCAGGTATCGCGATAATGTCTTGGCAAGATGTGACTTGATCTTCCCTTTGCTCAGTTGTCAAATAGTGTGGAACAAAACACGCACATAACTCTCTCTTTCCCAACTCCTCTTTCAGAATCTGAAGAACTGCAGTCTTGGGAATGTTAAAAAATTCTGCTATCATTCTTGATGTGATTCGATGGTCATTTTTGACCAAATCAGCAACAGCAACAATGTTTACTCCAGTTTGAGTTGATTTTGGATGGCCACCTCTCTCATCATCCTCTACCAGCTTCCTTCCGTCTCGAAATCGAGAATACCACCTAAAAACTTTCGATCGGTTCAGAGCCTCACTCCCATTAGCCTTTTGCACCAATACTAGTGTTTCTGTTGCAGATAGACGAGCTTCGAAACAAAGTTTTATGGCAACTCTCTGTTCATCTCCGCCATCCATGACGTATAAAGAAAAATGACTTTACAAGACAAGATATAATTCGTACATTGTCGAAGATAAACAAACGGAAATCAGTGTGTGAATGGAAGTTGGTTGATATTAGTTAGTGGGTTGGCCAATAGATCGCTCTAGTTCTGTTATTTAAAAAAAATCTGTCCTAAAACTTATGGATTGCACTGTTTATACCACTTCATACCTCTGAAGGCAAACGTTCAATATCAACTTTTTCTTAAATTTGAGTAACAACATTTACCTGATGGTGTTGATGTTCTGTTACATCCTTGCATTCTGAGAGGTGGAGTTACTTCAGTAGTTTCAGTTTTTATTTGAAATGTCTCATTCAAATTAAATTTTGGACTGGATTCCTCTGCATCTGCAAAAGAATCTGTCAATGACCTCTATGCAAATAACATTTTACATAGCAGACCTTCAGTAATGAGTCAAGCTTCCAGGTCTTCAAAAGTTGTTTAAGGATTTTTTATTATCATTTTCCTTTACAGGCTTGAATGCAATCCTGCAGCATGCTTCTTTAAATTGCTTCATCTATAGGCCTGCCTACCTGCATGCATGAAAAACTTCACAACCGCTAAATGGATTTCCACAAAATTATGTATTTTGGAATTTAACAATTTGTCACAACATTCCAATTTTAATTAAAGTAAAATATGTCTACTTCAGATCATGCAGCACCAGCATGTATGTGTGTACCTTCAGCCAAACTCCTTAAAACATTAACTAGAGCAAAAATGATAAAATGGAACCTCCTTACAAAAATGAAACAAAAATGTTACGACCAGTACAGTTTTTCAGTAAGTGATATGGTTGTTGAGATACAGTAGTCAGTGTCTCAATACAACAGCATAAATGTACTAACGTTCACCTATTTCTCATATACATGACACGTTTCCAGCCATCATCAGACAATATTACAAAAACATAAAAATTAAAAGTGACAGAGCTAAGGAAGAGGTCTCTCCTTTACAATAATAATCAAACATGCAATAATTACATTTACATTAAGGAATAATAAGATATTAAAATGTCACAGAGTATTAATGGGTAAAAATGCAAATAAAGGAAAGAAAGCATGAGTAATGGGATACTCCTATGTAACCATCTATGGACATACACCCCGTGGCTCATCTGTAAAACAATAATTAAATTAATTAATTAAATTAAAATTTCCTCAATATGTTAACCTAATATCAAAGGTTCAATCTTCTATTTGTTAAACTTGATTCCCAACGTATCATTGAGAGTTAAACATTCCTCATGCAATATGGTTCATTTAATATTTCTTTTACCAGGGAGTGGTAATGACTTCATATTTTCTGCTACATGTATACCTGTACAGAGTTTTTCTAACTGGGTACTGCAAAAATATATTTGTTAAATAATTTGGTTTATGAATAGAAAAATCTTTGGCCAGTAAAAGAAACTAAAATATGATATAAATAAACTCATTCCAAAATAAATATTACATATAACCGTGAAATATAACATGTATGGTAAACTGGTTGTATATCATTAAGAGGTTAGGCCACTACTGAAAAGTGAGTTGCAAGTGAGGTAGTAATAAAGTGCGTATAATGCTATTTGGTTCATTCATGTTGAATTATAAATTCAAAAATTTTATAATAGTCTCATGTAGACTTATCATTCAGTTGGTTATTTAAATGAGTCTCTTTACAGATATAAAATTTTTCCAGAACATTCATAAAGTTTCCTTTCCTACAACCTGTACTATTTCCATTCTCCATAGGTCCAAAAGAATGATGATACTCTCAAGATGTTGCGTGTATTTGGAATCTTGATATTTATAAGGCTCAAGATGTTCTTTAAATCTAGTTTTGAAGGATCTCTGGTCTGTCCCAGATAATGCTTTCCATAATCTAGACGTTTCAATGTATATGTGCCATTCCCATTATATTCGGTCGTGCATTCCTGTTGTTTGTATGTAAGATGTTTTTCTACAGTATTTTAATCTTGTAAGATATATTGAATTTGGTATTTCTAAATAAATTTGTCATAAACTTTGTTTCTTTACCACACATAAGTGAAAGATATCCATTTATTACTGCTCATGTTCTTTTTGTTCATACTACTTTCTTCTCTTATACTATATATATTGTTCTTACAATTCACTGGGTCCAAAGCATATAAGGTAAAATGGTTATTACAAATAATGGTACATCTAATCTGTATCTCAATTCTTTCTGTGGGGAAGTAAAGCAAACGTACATAAATGACTGATATGAAACCTGATAGAAGCCGATTTGTGGTCTACTGGATGACAGGAATCATAAGGAATAATATAGTCAGTAGCTATGGGTTTTCTATAGATAGCTTTTAAACTGCCATCTTATTCAAGGTTATACAGTAGTGACTATAAACCCAAACCCATCTACAGTCAGTGCATCTGGACTATATGGGGTGAAAGGGTGGACCAGTGTGGGAAATTTCCATGGTATACGTAATATACAAAAAATCATCACTCAGTGCCAAAATAACACTCCTGAAAGTGGAAATACTATATCTTACAGTATACAAGATCAAAATTAAAAGCAATAAGAACAAACATCATATCAGCATGCCATTTTCACTACACTTAATCATCTGAAACGAAACAGGAGTAAAATGAGACACTGAACACTGGAATGATCACGTACTAAAATCAGCAGAAACAAGTCATAAGGTAAGGTAACCATATTGTGGAATAAAGAAGTGAAAACTGACATAACTCTCCCTAAATGAACCGGATATCATAATTCATGATAATAAAAAGGGAATATGTGAAAAGAAGACACAGCAATTTCAGGAGATAGGAATGTCAAAGAAGTCATTCCCTAACAACACAGGAAAAAAGTGACTTTTATCAGCATGTTAAAGGAAACTGAGATTAGTTTTGGACACAGACTTAAGCACAAAGAAGAGAGCTGGAATGCCACATCTTAAAATTGCAAAGAATAAAATACAAGCAATTTGATCACTTGCAGTACCAGTACCAAGATATAGTATTGGAATTAACTGGAGCAAAAAGAACTATGAAGAGTGGATAGGAAAATAAGGAAACTTCTAACCACCCATGGACAGCATCACCCAAATGCAGACATAGATCACTTGCATGTTCCAAGAAAATGGAGAAAGCAGCTCATGCTGACAGAAGAAGCCTATGTGGTAAGGGTTCTGACACTGATGGAATATGTGAAGAGCAAGAAAGATCCACTAGTACAAACTATATAATGCACCAACACAACACAACACAAACTCAACATTATCACTGACAGAAGCCAAGTATTAAGATACAGATTTGGTATAATTTACTACAGATTAGAAGAATTAAAGAAAAATGCACTGGAAAAATAGAAAGATTTTTAAAAACTTATAAACTGCATCACCAAAAAGCTGACAAACAGGCTATGCGTAAAAATGAAAAGAGGAAGAGGACTGTTACAATCTGAAGAGACATATACAGCAGAAACAATAATATGGACTATCTGAAAACAAAATATAAAGACAAGTTTGTAAACATTGTTAAAAACCATAAACAGAATCAACAAAATATGACTGCAACAATTAAATAGCAGCAAAGGTTGATGAAAAATCAAGAGAGAAAAGTGAAACAAAAAAGGAGGCACACAGCACACAAAAGGAAGCCCTCAAAAAAATTTTAAGAAAAAGTAATGCATGGCCAGCATATTAGAAGTACACAGAGATACCTTATTAGTGAAGAAGACATGTTCCTATGTGTGTTGTGGGTAGATCTGAAAGGGAAATAATACCAGCACAAATCATACATTACACATAGGAACAGAGAGTGAATGCAGACTATGCCAACAATTTGAAGAATCAATTTACCACATATCAGCATGCCCATACTGGCAAAAAGAACAATATACAAACAGACATGATAGGAGGTGTGCTCAACTACACTTTACACATGCAAGGAAACGGGGGTAAAATTCAACAATGAACACTGGTATGAGCACATACCAAAATTAGTAGAAATAAGTCGTGAAGGTAAGGTAACCCTAATATGGAATCAACAAATGCAGACAGAACCATCCATAACAATAAACCAGAACACATAATTGGTGATTTTGAAAAAGGAACATGTATGTTTACTGATGCTGCAATTTGAGGAGACAGAAATGTGATTAAGAAACAAGCTCAGATTTTAATATATGAAGATTACAGTAAAAACCCAGTGCATGTGGAATGTAAAAACAAACATGATACCAGTAATAATGAGGGCAACTGGAACCATTTCAAAATAATTCAGAAAATACCTTACTAAAAAATCAAGGAACTAAAGAAAAAGCCATATTGGGCTTTACACACATACTTCAGAAATTACTAATGTAAAAGTACAAAATATTCAACATGGTAAGTAACATCAAATGAACCATAAACTGTAACTACAGATTAGCTGCAACATTATATTCCAGAGGACCATGGTTTCTTTCTGGCACATAATTGTAAATTCCCTGCTTAAAGGCAATAACTACTACTAATAATAATAATAAACAAAGATCCTTTCAATGAGAAAAACTGGGCCATATTTGGTCCAAAATTGTCTGGACCACCTGGAGATCTGGATTACCAAGAGACCACCATACTTAAGCAAGAACTGTTACACAATGCATACATGTTATAAAACCTGTCCTTAATACTCAACGATGGTTTTCCAAATATATGCAAAGACTACTGATGTCTCTTATTCTGAACAATTCAACTAACCTTCCTCCCACCTACATTTATGTGTCTGCATGTACAGACTTGGTTTAAAAGAGGTTTGAGGGTATGTAATAACTTGAGCAGGCAACCAGACAGAACAAAAATATTCAGGTGAATAAGAATGTGAGTATGGAGATTTTGATATACACTTCAATATTCAAAAAGTATTATAAACTTTCATAGACAGGAACACATTTCTATACACAAATAATGACACGCTGCCTGAAATTGAGAGACCTAAAGGTATGAGTACATTCCTTCTCATAAATGTAACATATTAAAGGCTTTTCTAACCTCTGTAACTGTGGAAATATTGTGCAGACATTGGCATTGGCCAGCCGATACTAACTTCACAAAGAAATGCATGCATCACAGCCATATTCTGGTGGTGCAGAACTTTTTCAAGTATGTTTTAGCACTTATTGTGTAGGATTCACAATGCAAAGAGATAAGAAGGAAAACATTTTGAAATTACTTTTAATTTGCAGCCAGCTTAAGTTTACTGACTGACTGACTGACCAAAATGAAATTCATAGGCTGAAGTGCATTCTCCTGCACAGTTTATGGTGCAGATTAAAACTGTTTATTCTTTCCTCCACAAGAAGTTTGTAAATAAAATTTAATCAGCCAAATTTACCTTACACAGTAGTACAAGCCACTCATTTAAATAGCGTTATAATCATAATTTAAACTTTCAGTGGCAGAAAGATTAGTGACTAACTTGATACTTTCACACTACACTCCTTTCTGATACCTAGTGAAATTAGCATGTAGGCACATATGGACGTAGTGCAATGATCATGTCTTGCTCAAACTGCATATATCTCAATCTTAAATTTTTTCATGCTGTCCAAAATTGATGACAGTAACTTCTTCTTCTTCTTCTCTATAGGCTGATGCCTGTTCTTCCAGAGGTTAAGGCGAAGGGGCTTTGATGAGACATTCTTTCCAGCGTTTCTTCGGCCTGCCTCGACTGCACACTCCCTGTGGACGACTATCTCTAGCGATCTCTGCCAGACAGTTGTCCTCCATTCTTCACACATGGGCATCCCACTCTCTTCTTCGAACCTCGGTCCATTTAATTATGTCTTGAATTCCGCTTAGATGGCGAAGGTGATCACTGCGGATTTTATCTCTAAGCATCTTTCCGTGTATTGCCCTTATAGTTTTCATCTGTTGTTTGGAGGAGTTGTTGGGTGTAGGCTGTTTCTGCTCTTGTTTCCAATGCGTATGTCAACACAGGGCGCACATTGGTCTTGTAGATACAAACCTTGTATTCTGTTGACATATACTTATTAAACCATATAAGGTTGTAGAGACAACCGGAGATGCGAGCCGCTTTCTTCACTTGTATCCTCACCTCCTGCTTAAGGTCTCTTTTAGCAGATATCTCAGCACCCAAGTAATTAAACTTTGGGACTTGTTCTATTGAGGTGCCTCCTAATTCAACCTCGCATTTTGTGTAATTTCTAGAGATTGTCAGGGACTTTGTTTTGTTTAGAGATATTTCCATATTTAGCCTTTCGGCCATCTGATCGAATCTAAGTAGTAGGGTTTGTAGGTTGACAGTAACAAGAGTAACAATTTGCTGGCAAAGGCAAGAAAACTAAATTTCTTAAATATTTGGCATGCTGAAATGAATTCTATTAAGAGATTGTTTGGGGACAAAGGAGTAAAAGCTATTAACACACCTCCCAGTGGCACGTCAAAGATAGATGTCCCTTGAAAAGAATTCTCAGGCTTCTGGCATAACTACCGCACAACTACAGTTTTAACATCTTAATGTGACCCCTAAGCAACATCCTTGCCACCTCTTTGGTGGGGTCAAACACACATAACTCTTGTGGTGAAAGGCCCGGTCTACATAGGAAAAGGTCCACAAGTTATATTATGAAAAGTACAGTACAGGGACAATACTGTTGTGCAACGTGATAAGCCTCATAAGCATGCCAGAATGCTTTCTGTTGATGACAGAATTAAAATCGCAGACAGTTAAACTACAGCACTGTGAACTGATGACATCAGAGTCCATGACTGTCAATTTCTAAATTTTAATACAGCAACCATCAAACAGGTTTCATCTGAACTCTCATGATTTTTTACAGAAGAAACCCTGTTCAACGCCAATTGCAGCGCTGATTTTCTTGTGAAAGTTACAATATCTTTTGTTGCCCACTTCATTTCTCCAGCAGATTATGTTAAAGTAAGCAATATGAATTAATTTTGAAGTACCATTCCACAGTTTCTTAATCTGTAAAGTATCCACTTTCCTGAGGGATCTGACTGTCCTTACAGCAACAGGCATAATTTAATTTAGGGCTAATAAGTTCAATGTGTGTTATCCATCTTCCCTTGTCAGTTTTATAGGTAAAAATTAAATTCTTCATACCTCATCCATTGTTTTATTACCGTGCGACATACTTAGTTTAACAGGTTGTTTGTTAGTAAAATTCCACAACATTTGTTTCATAAAATCTTAATGCAACTCTTCTGGCATTAAGCATTCTGTTTAATCTAGCAAAAGAAATTTTCATGTCACTTTGAAAGTACTGCAGCCTAATTCTGGATGTGGGGAGAAAGAAAGAAAGAAAAACAAAACAACACCACCACCACCTGTGACTGCAGTGGCAGCAGTAGTTGTTGTTTTAGAACTAATGTCATTAGGACAGAATGTGACAGATTACAAAAGGGGGCAGACCACACAGGACCAAAACCTGAACCCTCATGAATATATATGTTTTAGTGTGTGAGTCTGTGCGTTTATAGTTTGAATAAGAGAATTTTTTAATTCCACTTTCTGACATTAAATCGTGCAAGATGAGCTATGTACAAGGCATATTCAATAAGTATGGTTCTCTAGGCTGTAGCTGTTGTGTTAATCAAGCATTTTATTTTGTTGTAGGTGGGGTCAATTGTAGTTATGGTAACATGCACCAGATGGTGCAAGAGTGAAGCCACAGGCCATTCTTGGAAAAGTTGACAATTAAATAACAATGGAAAATAGGTCCCATGAAGAAGTCTGTAGTGAGATTCAATTTTTACAGGCAAAATGATTCACCCACAAAAATTTACTGCCACATGATGGCACAATCACAGTGTTGCAGGTCAGAAAATGGTGAAGAGTTTGAAAATGATTGTCGCCATCCACAGTGATTCAGCGTTCAAGGCCCACTGCTGCTGACACTACTTTTACCTGTCCTCACCTCACAATTCCCACCACAGGGAAGGGCACTTAATTAATAATGACAGGTGGAGTGCATGAGATATTGAGGTGCACGATGTAGTTTGATAATGTTGGAGCATGGATTCTTTTGTCAGGGTCATAATGGGCATATGCTGGGACAAAGGGGATAAGGGTGTCAAAGAAAAGAACACAGGGCTTAGCATCATACGTGGAATTATTATTTCATCCAACGAGAGACTTGGAATTATTGACCAGAATTCCCTGACCAGGTGATCTCCCAGATCACATCAGATCACCTATCTTGTTTCCCATGGAATGACATTTCTGACATACATGTCTTTGAATTCTGTGATTGGTCAAGTAACAAAACAGAGTCTACTGTCACTGGTTGACCATTTCTTCTTAGAGAACATTATATAATCCTCACTTATTATGTTTAATTCAATTTTTCTCTGGGTACAATATCCCCACAGTGAGAAAATCTGAAAAAGTCACATGTGGCTTTGGGTCAAAGGCTAGCAGCCCAACCGACTGGTAGAGTTTAGCGATTAGCTCTAGTAAACTCTACCTTTTAGTACCCTTGTACTCTTTCCTATTCATATGAATAACATACCAGTCTTACCTATCCTAGCCTCAGGTTTGAAAGTGAGGCATGCATCTTTCATTCTTGCATCTAAGGTAACCTTCATTTCTCCAGCAAAAAAGTTTGTTTGTTGTTCTCTGTCACATGAGACAGTGTATTTCAGTTCCCTTTCCAGCACTTTAGTAGTACCAGAAACTGGAACTGACTTATTCAGCTTTATATCCTCAGACATTCCACCTGAATTTGAATTTTTCTCTGAGCTGTGAGTGGTTTCACCTGCAACTACATCATACAAGACTATAAGAATATGAACTGAACTGACACTATAACACCTACACACAAGACAAAAGCAAAGAACTCTAGGATGGTACTGCAAAACATACATAATGTACTACAGTAAGTCAATAAGTATCCGCACACAATTTTTATAATTTATTTCAACAACAGCAGAGACCTTACAATTATATCATTTTTCAATATAGTCCCCGTGCTTTGCAATGCACTTGTTCCAGCGTTCCA
>Ga0123354_10007042_pt1 | contig 16824 bp, 18 predicted proteins | sample TergutLab28metaG_2_FD_97872 | JGI IMG/M metagenome (GOLD analysis project Ga0123354, IMG submission 97872) | Labiotermes labralis P4 segment gut microbial communities from Petit-Saut dam, French Guiana - Lab288 P4 | ecosystem: Host-associated > Arthropoda: Insects > Digestive system > Gut ...
GCATTTTTGCCCGCTTCCTCTGATCCAAAAAACCTAAACATTCTTCATCAAACCAGGGTTTATGCTGTTTCCATTCGTGCATACCTAGACTCTCTTTCGCCGAGATTTGGATATTATGTTTAAAGTTCCCCCAAATCCTATTTACATCCTCGTCCTCGTTTAAGGTCTCCAAAGCTGCAAACCTATTTGTAATTTCAATCTGATACTGTTTCCTAACCTCCAGCTCATTTAGCTTTCTCAGGTTAAATCTGTGCCTGTCTAACCTCTGAGTCGCCTGCTTGCCTATTGCTAATCTTTCCCTAACCTTTGCAATGACTATAAATTCAATACTGCATGCAAAAACATCTTCGGCAGAGAAACAAGAAAAGGGATTCCACTCTACATGCCATAAAGGTCTACACTAAGAAAATCAACAAATTTCACTTTACAAGACAGTAATGTGCAATGTCCAGATTACACAATGTAGAAAGGTGGAATGAACTGGATGTACGAGATTTTCTGCATGCAGGCACTCCAGCAGACAGCTGCATGTTCCTCCCAACAAACAGTTTCACACATGTGGCAACCAAATGGTGAATTTGTTCAGGGTAGGAACCATTCAGAGCCAAACAGAACCTTAAGATTTTATTGACAGATGTTATGAAATTCTGCAATAAATTTGTGACACAGGACTTCATTCACACACAAAAAAACGTAACCTTCAATAAAATAAACTGATACAGATTAGAAACCCTGTACACAGAAGTCACATAAAACAAAATGACAAATATCTTATTTCACCAAAGTGCTGCACTGTAATATGAGATGATACCACAGGTTCTGAGACAAGCCAGGGTGAAGTCCGAGGTCAAACAGCACTAGAACTTCAAAATAATAAAAACAACTATCATATCCATCAAACACAACTTATAACAATAATACGAACTACCATATACATCAAACACACTTTATAACAATAAAACCAACTATCATACCTTTTGAACATGTAAGTTGTGTTTGACAGACATGACAGTTGATTTTTATTGTTATAAAATTCTCATCTTCCTGTTGGACTTCAGACTTCACCATGACTTGTCTCAGAACTTATACGAGGTGTGTTCGATGGATATAATAGCTGGTTTTATTGTTTTATATTTGCACCACAATGGGATGAATCACCTTCATAATGATGAGAGCTACTAAACACATTTGCCTTGCATTACTGAAACTCTTCAGCCTAACCTCACCTACCGTGTGCATTATTGCACTACTGCAATGGCACATGCGCAAGGTCCACATGGCAAAGTGTTTAACTTTTAAATCGTAATCCTAATCTGGCTATCAAACCCATTCTAGTGGAGGATTTAGTCTTCTACGCTTGGCTATACTTGCCTTTGATCCACACATAACTTGCAGCAGCAATTGCAAAAACCAGAAGGAAGAGAATAAAACAAAATGTTTCCAAATTATTTGCAGTAACACGTTTAACTCCAAACAGTATTGTGCGCAGAAGCTTCCCTTGTGAAGTGTTGAATCCCGTACGAAGTACATAAGCAACACAGCCATTATCCTGAGCTGAAATCAGTACAGAATAAATCAACTGTACAGTTGCCACTGCTTTAATAACTCCAGTCTAATCAAATTTATTTGGCACGTTTGCAAAATTGCAAAAAGTGACCACCAGCTATGTCAGGTCTGTCTGTACGTCTGTCTCTCTGTCTCCCCGCATGGAACAACTCAGCTCCCACTGGAGAAATTTTCATCCAATATGACATTTGAGAATTTTTTTGAATGTATTTCAAGAAAATTCTAGTTTCATTAAAATCTGACAAGAATAACAGGTACTTCACATGATGACTGATATACATTTTTTATCATATCTCACTCAATTCTTCTTAGAACGAGAAATGCTTGAGACAAGAGTTGTAGAGAAAATGAAAACAAACATTTTATGCTCACTCACTTTTTTTCAAAATCATGTTGTTTATGAAACAATATGAAATAATGTTGTAAAGTCAGCCAAGCCATAGACAACATGGTGCATGCACTTTGCATGCTGAATACCTAAGGCTATAAACTCACACTCAGAATATGTAATACTTATTGCCCTTTCCACTGCAAAAATGTTTGCACAAATGTGCCTCAATGTTATGTTATGCATACACTTCCTGTTCTATATGATAAGATGATCACCAGAGTGCACAATCTTTTCTACAACTGACATAGCCAATAGTTTTTATATCTCCAGCAATGGGTCTACGAGACAACAAGCACATTATATTCCAATGCAAAAACGAAACATGCAGCTTTTATACAAAGCCATATAGCAGAATCCCAATTACCAGTACAAAGATTCTCCATATGTGACTTTCTTTTATATAAATGATAGCACATACGAAATAGGCTTTTGTTCCCTTGTTTCATTTCAGAGGCCTTCAGAAGAAATGGTTGAACATTGCCCTCTCTTTTCCTGCTTTACCATCAGTATCAGTGTTTGGGTACACAAGTTTGTTTCAATGGTCCACTGAAAATGCTATAGCTACATGTACGTTGGAAACACTGACATCCATCTCTAACAGTACATAGAAAAAAAACCCAGAACTTCTCATTCTACAGTGAAAAACTTGGTGCAAAATCCTAGTATTTGAGAAGGCCATTTGGTACCTGTAACTGACAATATCCTAGTATCTGAGACAGGTCATTTGATACCTGAAACTGGCAATATCCCAGTATTTGAGACTGGACATTTGATACCTGAAAATTACAATAACCTAGTATTTGAGAATGGACATTTGATGCCTGAAACTCATCACCTAACCGGCTCACCTCAATGAACTTAATACCCACTTGGCAGACTTTTCTAATACCTCTCAATCCAGCAGATGTTTTGCTAGGTGGGGTGTGCTGAACAACTTTTGTGCCTCCAAAAAGAACATGCAGTTTTCCATCAGTTTCCAAATCAAGAAGTCTACTGGGCTCTAGGTTCTCAATGGGCTCCTTCATTTGTGGCACTGATTCCCCTGGAATAAAATTGAAACAACCAATAATCAGAACTTCAAAATTTTGAACTAAAATAAATCTCCTTGCACAAAATGCCTGCTGCCATTTAATCCAGAATTCTTCAATTTCCCACTTGTCTAATAACATAACAATTAAAATATACATTCCTATAACTCTGTTTGTTGTTTTATATGGGTGCGAAACTTGGTCTCTCACATTACGGGAGGTTCAAAAATAAGATGCTGAGAAATACAGTTGGGCCTAAGAGGTAGGAAGTAATAGGAGACTACAGAAAATTGTGTATTATGAGCTTCATTATCTACAATGATCACCAAATATTATTCTGGGGACCACATTAAGAAGATTAAGATGGGTGGGGCATGTGGAAGGTACAGACAATAAGAAAAACACATACAGGTTTTTGGTGGGAAAGGCTAAAGAAAGAGACCACTTACAAGACCTAGACATACATGGAAGACAATATTAACACATACAATAAAGGAACAGAATGAGATGGTGTGGGCTAGATTAATCCAGCTCAGGGCAGAGAAATGTGGTAGGCCCTTGTGAACATGATAATAAACCTCTGGGTTCCATAACATGTGAGCAAAAATTCACTTTTCAAGCAGGACTCTGCTCCACTGAGTTAGCTGGTTAGTTACAGATATCCTTGGTCCAGTGTACCAGCAACCTCATGCCAGTTAGTGCTTACCAGTCTGTCCTGTTTCACTAACTTACAGAACCATCACTATCACCAACATCAGCTTCTCTTATAATATAATGTTATTACAACCAGTTTGCTATATCTCATTAGTAACACCCAACATAGAAAATACTGCAACATTACACCATTTCTTACTTACTGTGACATATAAACATCTGTATACAAACTGAATATAGCCACCACAAAACATGGGATCTATGAATCCCACTTAAAGCCTTGCAGAACAGTTGTTTCCTGGCATACAAAATGTAATTCATGTCATCTGTTAGGCTTTGTGATGCAGTAAGACCTATTCCAATCATCATTCATTTTCCACATCTTCTGATATCTTCTTATTACAGAGACAGATGTAAATTTAAACTCCACATAATTTTTGTGCACATCAAATTTCTGCATGCAAAGTAAATACATTTATCTGGCATACATTCATGAAGAGTTAAGTTAAAAGATGCATATCACATAAACTATGTATTTCAAAATGTCGTTCATAAAATAGGTGACTCAGGAAGAAAGTGAGAACTTGAAAAATGTGGCTGTGACAAGTTAATCTCTTATTTCAGTAATGTATATTTATAACCCATGTTCTAACTATAAGGGCATTGCAGTGACGAGTGTGATGAGTGGATTATATGGTAAAATACTTAGAGACCTCATAGAAGAAGAGAATAAAAATGAAGCAGAACAAAGTGGATTTCGAACAGGACAATCATGTACAGACAACATCTTTTGCATGAAACAAGTTACTGAAAAAAGGAATGCAACAAACCAAGAAACCCATTTATTATTTGCGGATATGACAAAAGCGTATGACAGTATACCAATATCAAAACTTTGGGAAGTTTTGGGAGAATCAAATATTAATAATACTTTAATTAAAGCACTGCAAAATCTCTACAGCAAAACAGCACAAGTGAAAATTGGAAACAAACTATCCCACCCTTTTAGCATTACTAAAGGACTACGCCACGGATGTTGCATTTCCCCTACACTTTTTAAGATTTACATATGAAAAGCTTTAGCACAATGAAAACCTAAATATTCTGGAATGGGTATTCCTCTAGAAAAGACAACATTGTATACACTTCAGTTTTCAGATGATCAAGTAGTTTTAGCAGGTGACAAAGAAGATTTGGAATATATGACGCGTAAATTAAAAGAAACTTATGAGAAATGGGGCCTGGACATGAATTTGAATAAAACAAAATACTTATGTATTGGGGAAATGCACAGTAATTTGAAATTAGATAAAGACAGTGAGATTGAATTTTGTTAAGAATATAAATACTTAGGGGTTACTTTTGATACTAACGGAACAGATGACAAAGAAATAAGATCAAGAGTAATATAAGCAAGAAAATGTACAGCATGTTTGAATGGGATATAAGAAAGGAGAGAAAATTGAACATTTGTAACGCATTGATTAAAAGCAGTTTATTGTATGGTTCCGAAACATGGAGACTCACAGAAAATAACAAAAGATGGGTCGAAGCCACAGAGATGGATGCCCTAAGGAGATCCTCTAGAATATCAAGAAAAGAAAGAATTAGAAATATAACTATAAGACAACAAATTGGATTAGAGGATCTAATTATAAAAGAAATTGAACAGAACCAGCTTACATGGTATGGCCATGTTCAAAGAATGGCAGAAGGAAGATTACCCAAAATAACATTGAAGTGGATGCCGAAACAAAAGACAGCACGAGGAAGACCGAAGAAAAACTGGGTGGAAAGTACAAGGAAGGCCATGAACAAAAGAAACCTAAATGAAGTCCAGTGGGAAGATAGGAAGCAATGGAGTCTAGGTGTCGGACAATGCAGAATGATGTTCTGAAACCAATATATACATGCATACATATTTATAATCCAAAGACAAAATTCAATTTAGTATACTGAACTCACATGCAGGTTGTCATAAGACTGAATCTTAGGGAAGTAAAATTATTTTTACTGTTTACAGTTGTGAGTAAATATTGGTCATCATTGTCTGTTGTTGAAATTATCAATGCTTTCATCAACAACAAGGATGATGATGATAATGATACTTATACAGGGTAACATGGGGCAAAACGGGGAAGCTAATGTTTGACTACTTTTAAGAATACGAAACCAGATCACAGATATTTTATGTGCTGTGTATTGTGCCAACATTTAAGTTTACATTAAATTAAACACACGTGGAAAAAGTAATAGAGGTGAAACTTTATGATCACTTTCCTAAAATAAGGCATGGGGCACAATGGGGCAGTAGAAAAAATTATTATCGAAAACTCAAGATTAACCATTTCAAAGTATTACTTTGTAAGAGAAATGCAATTAGTGAAAAAAAGTAATTTAAGATATGCATTGACAGCAGATGTGGATGGCCTCACCATAATCACCGTCAACAACTGTATATGAATTGTGGGCCCACTTGTGACATCCGTGGCAGATAATCTGGCCTTCAGTGGACTTCAAATACCAGCCTCGACAGTAACAGCAGTGAACATCATCATCATCATAATCATAATCATCATCTACCTCAGTGCTGCCATTGCTGAAATATCTGAAAATTCTCTCATAATTTATTGCTTTTCTTCTGCACTTGTATGTTCCGTTCTTCAGAAAAGGAAGGCATTTTCTCTCTCTCTCTCTCTCATTCTTCTGCAGTGACTAATTCATTTTTGTAAGGCAAGAAAGTAACAATAGCTGTTGTACCCCTTGTTCATGTCATTCTTTTCTTGTCTTGCCCAACTTTTGCAATTGGAATGATTTCTGTGGGACTTCGACGAAGAAAACTTGATGTCGGAGGTTCTTCAGCTGTAGGCATACAAAAAAAAAGTACCTCAGTTCATTGAGAAACTGTGCTGGTGTTGGCTTCTCACTTGGTGCTGTATGGAATATGATATCCGTTGTGGCTGCAAGAATGAAATCTGCCTCTAACAGCACAATTCCAGTACGATGAAAACCACTGATGGCCATGCACATTTTAGCTGCTCTGAGTTGCAAAGAGATATGATGCTCAAAACAAACTGGACATCTGAAAAAGTATAAACACTTTCCCTGCATTATGCCAAAACCATCTTTCTACTTCCTCTTCATAACATAAGCTAAACGGCTTCATGAAAGTGACATCCAGAGGCTGCAGCCTGTGTGTACAATGTGGTGGGAAACATAGCAGTGTTACTCAGTTTCCTCTAGCAATACTGATAAGCTGTAAGCTTTTGGTACAACACCCAAGTCTACCCAGTAGAAAAAGCACTGTTGACCCCTCCAAAGCTCCTAAGAATCAACTTTTTGAACCAGGTACAGAATAAGGGCTTAGTCGTCCATCCTGTCTCATAAACTTCGACCCACACTCCACGGAATACGTTCAGTTGAAAATCTTGCTGCATTCATCTTTTCCTAGGGACAATCAGCATAGGAGGCATGAACGCTCCTGAGGCAGAAAAGCACATAACTCCTCTCACTGTTCCACCTTTCCCGGCAGAGCCAAGAGCACCAACTGGATGGCAGCCTTTCAGTTTAAGAATGCTGGAGTAACCCTTAGAGTTAACTGTTAGTTTGTTTTGTCCACATTATAAATTTTGTCTGGCATCAGATGGTGCTCACTGATAACTTCTGCCAACAAATCAAAAACATTTGAGACAGCAACTTTATTCACGCCCATGAGCTGTGGATGTATCCTCTGACTTTCTCAAAGAGATGTCTGGATGTCTCTTTAAAAAAGCCACAAAGCCAATCAACCCCCGCCAACTCATCATTACTTCTGAGTGGATTTGATGAGTCGTTCTGCAAAGCTTGTAAGCCGAACTTCTTATTCATTTTGTGGTGAAACCGAACAGTCGTTCCTCCATACTCTTAATACAAGTTGACCTACTCGGCTTCTTGTTCAGAAGTAAAAACACATTGATACCTGCCAATCTGTCTTGATACCATGCTAGCAGGGTTAATCCTTTTCTCCTTTACATGGCACTCCAATGCTGTATGTGGGACCCCAAATTGCTCAGACACCATTAGATATCCCACTGAACCACTGATGACGGCCTCAACTGCATTAGTCATAGAGTCAAAGGACAAGGTTTGGGGAATGGTAATTCTTTTCCACTCCCAAAATCGTATCAAAATATAGCATTATTAGGAGCAGAAAAGATACATGGGGCTTAATAGGGTACTAACCCATTATGGCAACCCCTTTCTGCCCCACTATTAGTTGTGTGAAGTTACAAAGTTTGTATCATAACAGGACAAACAGTTGTCTTAATACATCAGAGCACTCCTAAGCATACCATCTACCTCTATGGCAATTTTAATTTCAAAAAGTAATTGAGACAATGTCCCACCTTCACAGTTTTTTTTTTGATACATAAGCTACAAGAACAGTAGAATTTTCAGTGTAACTGCAGTTTCACAATGATACGTTCAATGACATGGCTGCAATTAGTGCCCAAGATGCATCATGATGTGTAGACACAGTTTATCTGTCACTTGCTGTCAGCACTTTCTATCACCAAAAAAGTCGGTACCCCATTTTACCCCACCACCCCATTTTGCACCACGTTACCCTACAGACCTCATCCATGTTCAATGTGATGGATACACTCATAACCTCAAGTTTGCAGTCACCATCTGTAAATGTTGACAGGCAAATAACACTTCAAACTGAATTTCTATGTGCACTTACACACCAATTCCCAGCTACAGTTATTCATTACAAACGGCCAACAAACCAAAAGCCAAATGTACATTTCATGCAGACACCATTTTGTTGTTTTGCATTTAACTTATGGAAAGTTTCAAGTTTTCCTCAAGACTTGTTTCTGTATGCAATTCCGGGACCTTAGATTTAGCAGCGTTGGTACTGCCCCTGCCTCACAAATTTGTGGGTTGTAAATTGAAGGAAATTAAAAAGCATGAGATTGCTATGGCCTCTAAAAGTACACCTATACCAAATTTTGTGATGCTGGTTAGCTTGCTCAAAAACTGATGAGTGGACCATAGAAACACATGCAGACTAGCCTACTTTCATTCCTTAGGAAAGGAAACAAAGCTACAAACAATCCCAGCTAGACTTCAACCAAGAAGTACATAAGTGAATGTTTGAACAACAGCAGAACTACTTCGTAACAGATTACTTGATGCAAGAGCTTACTATAATACAGTATTATTCCTATGTAACTATGATCCAATTTCCCACCATTGTGTCACCCACTTACCAGTTAACATGCTCTCATCAACTATACATGGTCCACGTAGTAGCAGAAGGTCACATGGCACAAAGTTGTTGTGCTGTGACCGTGCAATAGACACTATATCTCCTGGAACAAGTTGATCTGTAGATACGGGACGCCACCGTCGATTCCGATAAACCTGAAAACATTACACATGCCTCAAAAAACATTTCTACTGACTATGACATTGAATACTATCAAGTCAGCGGTTGAATATAACACTTGTTTTGAATTGGTTTTTAAACAATGTCAGTCTGCACCTTCTTTTAGTATCTGATGGGTCAGCAAACTTTCTAAATACCTAGTTATCTGAAAACATACACATCTTACATAGAAGAATGTACCAACTCAAAAGAGCAATCTAAAAACTCTTCATCATGGTAAAACAGATATCAGGAGGTTTATGCAGTACACTTTTAACCATTTAATTCAATGTAATCAACCAGACTCAAACCAATGAATGTACATAAGGTCTGTGAAAGGTAACTTCACATACCTGTATCATGTATGGTTTGTTGCCCATCTTGCGAATTTCTGCCATGTTGCGCAGCTGCTGCTGGACCAGAGTACATTCAAACAGGATAAGCATGACAAGTGTGAACAGTGAGTAGTACCAGTACTTTTCCAGGCACCATAAGGCAACACACAGCACTTGGAATACAAAAAATGGAGCTGTGGCTCGTTCTTTGAACAGTTCCATAAACTCTGGCACCACCATGTCAAGCCTACATAAGCATACAATAACAATTAGCACTCCCAGTTAAGGTATACCTTCAATCAATCAATCACCATCAAATGAACACCCACCCAATTTATTTAGAGCTTAAAAATGGCTGCAAATGGTGTAAAAGCCCCTGTTACAATACTGATAAAAATTACATTTAAAGAGCATCATAAATAAGCCAAAAGAGTGCAGACTCTGCTGGATGAGAAGGGTTGATTCCTGGCAAGTGCGTAAGACCTGACTTGTTTACCACCACACGTGAATTGCCTCTAGGGCCCAACCAGCCTCTTGGGATTTAATAAAGAATTGTGAGCACTTTCATTATGGTTAGTTCCACATCTCTAACTTGTTAAAAGTCAGTCACATGTACAGCACATCGTAAGCCCATCACGATCCAGTACTCAATGTGATACAGTACAGAAATTCAAGACACTTAAGAATAGGTGTAAGAACTCTGATTGCAAAGTGTTTGTGCTGGGCCACTGACATCTCATTTAGGATCACAACAGCAACAGCACAAGGTTAAACCAGTTATAAACAAATCTAACGTACTGGTTCCTGCCATATTTGATGTCTGCATATGTGACCTCATGGTCCTCCTGATACCCTTTCCACTCCATATATTCCCCAAAGGACAGATCCACAGGGAACTGCAGACCACAAAATTGTTTCTTATTTTCATCCCAGACATACTTTGTTTTCTGGAATATAAACCATATGTTCACACGCTGGTTCACTTCATCCTGAAACAAACGTGTGCCATTACAGAAACACAATCTGTGAAAACTGATGTTCATTACAAAAAACTGTGTTTGTGAAGTGCATTAATCTCGCCTCAAAATTTAAATTAACTTGCAGTTGTACACAACAGAATACAATGTGTAAAAATGCACAAAGATTTTTTACTGTCATACACCATGCAACAGAAAGTGCTGAAAAACATTTTACATCACAAACAAGTCCAAATTTTATCATGCCCACCAGTCCTCACAGTCAGAAGCCATTATTGTATATCAGTCTGAAGAAGGTCAAAGGGTCAGTGTACACTTTAAGTATTACTAAGATATAAAATGTGTTGGTACTTTCAGTTGCATCCCACATATGTTGACAAATGAGGGGCTCCTGTATGCAGGTCCATCTGTATTAGCATGGTGGCCTATGCAGCATTCCTTGGGAATGAGTATAGATATAGGTAACCCTGTGCTTAATTAAGCACTATGCCATGGAGGCATACAAAGGAGCGGTGGTCTAGTTCAATACATTCTCATCCTTGGCACCAGATAGAGGAGTGGTCTACATCATTCCCTGCTCTACTAACTCCAGGGAAAGAGTCTGTGGTACTCAACAAGATACTGTGTGCAGCCCAGAGTCCACTGGATGCTTTGGAAAAGAAAAAATCTCTTGCACCCTCCTGGGAATTGAACCATGCTTCCCTGGTCTTCCAGTACACACCCATCACTACATTAACTGAGCTATCCTGGCTCCCTCTCTATGACTGAGTGAAAGTTCAAATCAATGGACACTTTTTTTAGGTAACTGTTGTTTAGTGTCCAAACTTTCATGTAAACAGAACCATTCAGACACTTCACGGGATAAACACAGGATTCCAAAAATCACAATTTTGTTTTGACTCATAAACACCTAAAACCACTTCATTATGTGCCCAAAATAAATGCTTTTGTCACCACAGTGCTATCTCTACATTGAATACTGAGGAATAAAACCTTAATTTTGGATACTCACATAAGAAACTTCAATAAGCAGAAGATTAAAATTAACAATGAAATTTGTCAGTACAAGTAATACTCTCCTGACTTGTTCCACTTTCATAGTCATTTTTAGAACAGCTGCAAAGAAAAGTTGCAAAAATATGCCTATAGCCTTTGCCATATCCTTCTGTCTACATGTATGCATGTCTGAAGAACCACACAATGAATTTACACATAATTTAATACTGGGGAATTCTACTACATTGTCAGTACATTCTAATTTTGATTAAAATCGGAAAAAAATAATAGATACTTTATGCAATGACCATCACACATTTCAGCATGCATTTCAAGCACCACCAATTTGAATTTTTTTAAATAAAAAAACACTTCCCAATTTCTTAGTTTTTTAAATGATTAATAAGAGTAAATGTGCCAGAATTATTACATTGTGTATGCACAGGATCCTTATTTCATCTGACAAATACTGTTGGTTGCTTCCTGCCTCTATTCCATTTTGCCATCAAGTCAGAGTCCACACATTAGTGTTCAATGCACTGCAGTTAATATTAGATTCTCATGTGCCATACTTACAGAATGTGCTGGAAATAGCTTCCTTTCGTTCAAAGACATAAGTCGCATCTAACAAGAACATTCATTTCACAATGCATTTTGCTGGTCAAACTGAAGACAATACTTCCTGTAAACCTTCCCTAATCATCTTCAGTGAAAAGATTATTATTATTATTATATAATTTATCCCTTAAAATTCTTCACAAGTTAAAAATCACTGGCAATGGTTCAGGTCTGGCAAACTAGGTCATAATACCCTGGTTATTATTCTTTCATCACAAACAATTCCTAAGCAATGCATGGAATTGTTTGTTGTGTGAGCTGTTGCACTCTCTGGCTACAAAAAGACAAAGGTTTCCAAACAACTGCATCAGAATGTGTGTAACATACTGATGGGAATTTACGGTTTAAAAAAAAAAGTTGGATCAATAATCCTAGCTGCACTCAGAGTACACCACACACCAACATTAACATCATGAAATGGCTCTTTATTAATTAAGTGACTGTCAGTATGAGAGTTCACAAATCCACTGTGATGAAACCACGAATCACCCCTACACAATATGAACGTAAGGTCCACTTCTCCACATTACACCCCAAGAAGGTACCAGTCCACAAAATTCGCTTCTTGTAGAAAATGTAGTAAGCATACCTATCATCCAAATGACCCTGTCTTATAATAGGCAGGCTATTCACTGTGTCTGATGACTGCAGACATGACAAGAACCCTTTAACATTGTAAGTGTAGGCAGATAACTGAGCCAAATTCTACAAGTATGGATTTTGTGAGCTGCTAGTAAGTGATAAAATATATTGGCCAGATAAAATAAGGACCCTGTATTTCCCAACCTGCTTCAGTGTTTTTTCTAGTTCTCTAATTTTGCCTCCACACAGAAATGCCAGAATTTTCAGAACATTATTTCTGCAAAACACATATATAAATTCACATTTTTTCTCCCTACCACTTTGAATTTTAAATGTTAATTAGTCTATAGCTCTGGACACAACTTACAACCCAGATTTCACTGCCTGCAATCTACTTCCCTCTCAGTATTTCTTCACCCAATTTATCCTACAACCGTACGTCATTTTTAATTAATTCAGCATTAATAAACATCCTCATTATCATCATCATCTAACATGCAGTTGGGCCACTTGTTGATTTGTTCTGGTCTCACATTTCTAGAAGTCTCTTTCACAGTCTCCCTTGGTTGTGTCTGCCTTTTGGTCATTAATAACCATTAATATAGGAAGTGTGGAGCAGAGGACAAAACCTCAGCCCACATTCTTTGTGAATGTGAAGCTTTGGCTTCACATAGACATGTGTATCTGGGCTCCTTCTTGGAGCCAGAGGGCATTAAGAGTGTAAGTCTGGGGGCCAACTGGAACTTTAGCAAAGCAACAGGGCTCCCATAAATCAATATGGGGCACTAAGGCCTAGGTGCAAGGGGCCATAAGGTCTCAAAACCAATCGCAAATCAATCAATCAATCAATCAATCAACTATTAATATACCTATTATTATTATTATTATTATTATTATTAGTAGTAGTAGTAGTAGTAGTAGTAGTATACAATATGGATGTCTCTTGTCATGGGCCTTTTCTTCCTGGTACTTCTCTTGAACCAGCGGTGATCCCCACTGCTCAGGCTTCAAGCTTCACACTGCAGTACTTTCCGTATTATGTGTGATGTTCCAAGTACAGCTGCCTTTTGTAGTGAATCTATCGAATGTTTTCATGGTACAGTTTCCAAATTTTTCCTTAAGCTTCCCGTTACAATTCCAGTGGCTCCAATTATTACTGGTATGATTGTACACTTCAGGTTCCACATTCGTTGTATCTCTATACATAAACTCCTGTATTTTAACTTCTTTTCCGCTTCCTTTTGCACATTTCTGTCTGCGGGTATAGTCACATCCATCAGTGTGCATGTTTTCTCTTTTTTGTTTCTAATTATTATATCTGGCCTATTTGCTGTAACTTCTCTGACTGTGTGTACTGCTTGATTCCACAACACTGTGACATCTCCCTCTTCACACACTGGCTTGGGGATGTGTGTGTACCATCTGTCTGTGGTTTCAATGCCTAAGGTTTTGCATACTGAGTAGTGCAAATGTGTACAAACTTTATCATGTTTCATTATTATTACTACTACTACTACTACTACTACTACTATTAATAATAATATTAATATTATTATTACTATTACCACTAAAAACTATAAGGCTCAAGTATCACACATTGCTTATGGGTGATATTTTACCTCGTAATGGTGAACTGACACTAATTCTGATGATCCATTATTTGCAGTTGGTATGACTTTGGCAACTTTAGACTTCAGTGGATCTCTTTCCTGGAAAGGAGCAGCTTCAATTTAAATCCAGAAAATGCATTAAAAAAAGAGGGAGAGAGAGAGAGAGAGAGAGAACAACAGCATTCATATTCTTCCAAAAATGTATCAGAAACAATAAATACAATAGAACATATTTAGCATGCAAACCAGGTTACAATTACCAGCATTACTTCCAAAAATTAAAATCAATTCAAGTAAGTGTTAAGCTGTTTCTAAAAAAATTACAAGCAGCCAGGTACAAAGGACTCACACATTTCCACTCATATGCGGGACTTTAAATTCCTTCAAAACTTTAATTCAGTGTTGTTAATCCTGATCCCAGAGTGTGCGTATTTCGTTTTTAATGCATGCTTTATGAAGAACATGAGGGTTATTTGAACAGGAAAAAGATAAATTTATTAAATTAATGGAACATTGTGAAAGATAAAACAGAGATTATGTAACAGGTCTTAGAAGTGCCATAAATTTCCATATGCCTAAATAACAAAATAAATTTCTAGGGGCATTTTCCTACATGCTCTCACTTCTGGCAAGGGAGGTATTTAAACGTTTAAGAATCATATGACACAAATTACAGTTCTTCATGTGAAATCTGCCCAAGTCTGCTACTTGCACTTGACAATATCACGGGTAAAGCGAAAGGCACACCCACTAACAATTCAACAGAAACAGCAGTTTCATGTAAAAAGTGGGGCTTATATATATATATATATATATATATGTGTGTGTGTGTGTGTGTGAGGGGGGGAAGAGAATTTTCTGAATAACTAATTAAAAAACCACCACCAGCGTTGAATATAATTTTTGTAATTATTACCAAAAAAATATGGGATCATACAGGCAGCCAATACGATCAAGAGGCCTGCTGCATAACATAATTTCATTTGTCACAGCATTTGAAAGCAATCCACAACTTGGAAACTTCCAGGAATATTTAATACACCAATTTGTTTTTTTTATTTGCATACATTTCTCTCACAAATTTTGGTGTTGGTCTTCATTAAACAACACTAATACTGCATCACCCATAAAGTTTCCATCATCATTTATTTTCCACACTACAGTACAAGCTGTGACATCCATAACTGTATAATCCAGAAATCTCTATTAACCAGAAATTGACTAAAAGGCCCATACATTTCATAATTCCATCAACAGGCACTATCCAGCACTGATTCCAAGAGATAAACTATCCATTACTGATGTCTTGGACTTTTTTTTTTTTAAGATTATATGTACACCATGTTATATAAATATGATAAAAGGGGAAAGAAAGTGTCAAAGGGAAAGCAACCAATTAAATGGTTAGGTCTGTCTATAAGGTTATTAGGTGGACTAAAATATACATGAAATATAAGGTCCTATTATCTGGAAAATTGTGGGCTGGGTAGCTCAATCAGTACAGTGACTGACTACGGGCTGGACGGTCCGGGATTGAATCCCAGTGGGGACGAGATTTCCCACCCATCCAGACCGGCTCTGGGGTACACCCAGCCTCCTGTAAAATGGGTACCGGGTCTTTCCCTGGGGCAAAGTGCGGCCAGGGCGTGCTGCTGACCACTCACCCCCTTCTAGTGCCGCGGACATGGAAGAGTAGAGCTATACCTCTACCCACCCTCTGGGCCACACTGGGCCTGTAACGGGATCACTTTACCTTCTTACCTTCATTATCCGGAAAATTACAATATCCAGCAGCCCTTTAGTCCCAGTGGTGCAACTGGTATGTGTAACTTTTTTTCTACTACAGGGGTAAATAAAATAGTTGTGCCTGTCCACACCATTAAGACATATAGGGAAAATACAGGGATAGCTACACTCATTCATAACCTCAGTGCCAGATAAAGGTGAGTGGTTAACATCACACCCCAGCCACTTTATCCCTGGGAAAGAACTCCAGTACCCACTGAACAGGAGACTAGATGGAGCCCCAGAGTTAAGTCTGGATGTTTTGGATTTGATAAAAATCTCTTCCCCTACAAGGATTAAAATCTTATTATAGGCAGGCCTCATATTACACTATTTCATTTTGCACAGTTTCACTTTAAAGTGACTAGAAAATTTATACCCCCTTTTGAAGTTACAAGATAATGTTTGGTTGACAGCAAATTGGCATAAACAATCCATGGCTGCACTTATCTTCTGTAGGAGGCTGCTAGAAGAAAGTGACTGCAATGTCACACCATCGTGTATGGATTACACTGCTGACATAATCATGAGGATCATTCAGTTTCCTCTTCAAAAGAATTGGCTTTTCTTACCAACACAAGAAACTTAAATCTACATCACCTAGTGCAATCCAAGTGAAAAATGGCAAAAGCCAATCAGCATTAAAGAAAAAGTAAATGTAACTAGATGGCGTGAAAAAGGTGCATGAATTGTTGAAATACGTCACAACATTACATTCGCTCATAGTAGCACACGTGCAATTTGTGATTAACCTTTTGGCGCCGGAATTATTTTTTTAATTTTAGCACATCCTGTATATAAAATGTGAATAATACAGGAACCAAATACGTTAGAATTATGAAACAAACTGCATTTTGAAGAGAAAA
>Ga0123354_10007043_pt1 | contig 16823 bp, 12 predicted proteins | sample TergutLab28metaG_2_FD_97872 | JGI IMG/M metagenome (GOLD analysis project Ga0123354, IMG submission 97872) | Labiotermes labralis P4 segment gut microbial communities from Petit-Saut dam, French Guiana - Lab288 P4 | ecosystem: Host-associated > Arthropoda: Insects > Digestive system > Gut ...
ATAAAGTCTTTCCCTGATTACAAACATTTATTACAAGAAAACTATGTGGAATACAAACATATTTTTTACCATTACTTAAGTTAGTTTCTAAAATTTTATGTCATGTGTTTATTGTAACATTTGTAACATTTGGTTTTTGAATACAACATTTCCAAACACGTGGATTGGGAGAGATGGTCCGACACCCTGGCCATCACGATCGCCAGATATCACCCCCTTGACTTCTTTTTATGGGGGTATGTTAAGGACAAAGTGTTTTCGACACCAGTTCCAGACATTACAAATTTGAAGGCAAGAATAACAGACGCTTTTCTACAATAGCTGAAGACATGTTGGAGAACACGTGAAGAGAAACTGATTATCAATTAGACGTTTTCCGTGCAACAAAAGGAGCACATGTTGAAATGTACTAATGTGTTGTAAAAAAACTTCTTGAGATGCATTTAAAAAAATATGTGTTTGTATTCCACGTACAGCAGTTTTCTTGTAATAAATGTTTGTAATCAGAGAAAGACTTTATGCTCACCCTGTATAATCATAATATACATTAATGATAATAGTGTAGTGATTAATAACAATTATTGAAGAGTCAAAGGCATTATTTTGGTATTAAGAATTTCCAAGTGAACGTGAAAGGATTTCTATGAAATTTGTACACAATTTAGCACGCGCTCTCAAAAAGGTTCGCCTGCCCTGTTATAGTCCCTTGATTCACGACTTCTCCAGCTCAATGACTGGTACAGCTGCGAGAGTTAGTCCATTTCCAAACATCGGGCACTGTTTATTCTAACTAGAGAGAATTATAATTTTGTCGCATCTGGAGGCTTTTCCATCATTATTCCGAGGAAACACTTAGCAGGTTTGAATAAAAGCCCATCTATGTACTTAGTACTCATTCCCCTTCAATACTACTTGACTAAGTTTATAAGGTCAGTATTGATAGCTTCTCACTGCAGAGATCTGTGTTCATTCATAGAAGAATTAGAGTGGGAATGGGGCATACATTTCTCTGGGTACCTCCTTAGTTCCTAGTCCTCTCTCTACCCACGCTTTTAGGCGTTTAAACTATCATTCGGTGGATGGACAATGGAGAAATTAGAGGTGGAAATTCTACGTAAACAGAAATTCATCTGAGAGTGTTAAAAAATTTTGATACTTTCAGTCTCAAAAAAGGATGAAAAGTGAGTGAAAATCTTAACCTCAAGTAATAGACGTGAATTTGGAATTTAGACAGAAAACTTTTGCTCTCAGCAGAGCCTTTATTTTCCAGCCTAATTTTGAATAGTGGGTGCCGAAAAAATTATATACGATGACACAAATTTTATCTTGTGTTGTACTGTAATTTAACTATGAGTTAAAAAATGACTTGAAATTGTTTCTTATGGATTAAATTTATTAACAGGTTTTATGAAAATTGTCCCAGTTGTTGGAAGAGTTTATTAAACAAAACGCATTAACAGATGGCGGTACTGATTCCAGAAGCCTACTTATCGTGATTCGGAAGAATATCTTTCCAACTCATTTTTATATGTCAAGAATGCATAGTTTAAAATAACAAAGAATAAAAATATCTGCCCAATATGCATTGCGTTAGGGATTATTTTAGTTATTTTCTTCTCTCATCTACGATCGTTATGTGGTAAAACGTCAGACTCTCCAATTTGTTGAAGATTAAAGCGTTGAAACCCAGTGGTTACTTTATGCAACATAAGGCTTTACTTTTAAAAATTCTACATTCTGCCCCAAGAGTGCATTTATGTTTTTACGTTTCTCAGAACAAGTAGCGACATTTCCTCTTTACATCATCAATAATTTGGTTTTTGCAACGCAGACAGATTGTGCTAACAGCGCAGTAAAAACCGAACCTTTAAATGTAAATTCATGTTATCTTGAGACTTAAAAGATCGAAGAGTTCGTCGATGCGGTATTTGGATATTCTTTTGTGATGTTGGGAATGATAAATTCCTGAATGACCATGTTTAGCAGTGAAATTACTGCCATATTGGGCCGACGGGCCCAAGTGCAGGGGGAAACCAGTTTCTGCCTGTTAATGTGTGCATGATATATAGTGCTAAGTTTTAGTGTAGACAGGAGAGCTAAGTTCGCTCTGACATAGAAATCGCAAACTTGCCGGCCGTGTAGTACGGACAATAGTGGCTGTATAGAGCTAGTCGGAGAATTCAAGGATAGTGTTACCTCGTATCCAGAAGGTGACAGCCTATTTAAAGGCGTATAAAGGGAGTCAAATAGAGTTATTAGAACAAAAAGACTTACGCAGGCAAGTATAGGGGGAAAGAATGATTAGGAAGTTTTAGGATTAGAAAAGCTTGGAAGAAGGCATCACGAAGTGTTAGAATGAATGTATAATAAAATTAATTATGTAAGTCAGCACCACCTTTTTTATTTTGTTTAAGAAACTGACGATTAAAATATATATTTGCACAGAACCTCTGGACTTTGACTGTTAGGTTTTTATATAGATGGATGCACTTATCTTGACTAGCTACGAACTTGAAAGAAGGCATCACGGAGTGCTAGTACTAAACATATTGGGATCCAAATGTGCACACAACACCAATGACTTAGTCTGCTATGTAGGCCTGAAGATGACCGACTGGTGGGTCGAAACATGTAGCCTTTTATATACATAAATAAAAAAGGTAGTGCTGACGTATATAATTAATTTTATTATAGATTAGAAAAGCGTAGTGGACCATACAAGACGGGTCAAAAAGCATCTGTTCAAAATCCTTAAAAATCCTGTTTATTGGCTTATAATTTTCCAATTAATCAACCTATGGGAACCAAAACATTGCCGCAAAGGCAAATGTGGCTCTACAGGGACTACAATAACTTCCTAAATGGTGATATCTGAGGAAACATTCCGTCAGCAAAGGAAGACGAAATGGAAAAATTTATAAGATGCGAGTAAGGCAACGAACAATAGAGCTTCTCATCCGATCAGGTAGCCATCCTGTTCAAAAAATCCAATTACAACCACAAAATGCTTTGAGCAACCTGAAGACAATAAAAAAAGAAAGGAGACAAAAAAAGAGCAGTGCTAGCACGCAAGAGCAGCAGTCAGCAGAGAAACCCTCGACGAAGGCAGGTAGAGGCCATCTCCTGTACTGCCAGCGTCAGCAGCTCGCCTGTTCCATCTTAAAAAGCAAATGGAAGGGATCGTTGGAAGCAACTTCGAGGTCCGAAGCACGTGCAACGGAACTCAAGAGTGACTCAGGAAGTGTCAAGATATTTCTACCCTTGAAGGTGAGACCAATAACTTTTCTCGAAACTTCAGGAAGCGATTACCTAGTGAAGAGGTGTCATACCAACAGAAGAAAGGCAAAGCCCTTCAAGCATTTTTCCATCGCTCCTTGTAGCAGTCAGAATTCCACTTCCTTATTCGCCACAAAAATTCTGAAACATCATAAATTTGAAAGAAAGTGTGAATGAATAAAAAAAATGGATACTTTGTCCGTTATGAAACTCGTCCTCTCTTTCTTTGTGTCTTTCTTTCTTTATATTTTTCTATTTTTATTCTATTAAGAAAGCTGTAAAAGAAAGATTTTAGGACCGCAGTAATGAAAAATTCAGGTTTTTTTTATATTATCGAATCTACGTATACAATCGGAGGACCGCAGTAGCACAGTGGTTAAGGTGCTGTGGTACAAATCGGAAGGTGGTTTCACTGGAATTTTTCATTGACATATAATCCTTCCGATCGCACTTGGTCCTGGGGTCGACTCAGCCTCTAACAGAAATGAGTAGCAGGAGCATTTCCTGATGATAAAGGCGGCCGGTGCGTAAGGCCGACAACCTTACCACCATCCTGTGCCGTTGTCATGAAATCTGGGAATGTTAATTTCCTGGAACCTTTCTGGACCACTCCAGGCCTGTAACGGGACTGCTTTACCTTTACATATACAATCAACGTAAAGCATTATTATTATTATTATTATTGTCTCTTCATCGTCTTTTCTATTCATTTTCTTCCTGCCACTAATTGATACCAACTTTTTTCTTCATTTGTTTCTTATTCTTATGCTTAATTCTTTCTTCAATTTTCCCACCATGTTCTCTCTTTTGGTGACCTATTTTCATTCTCCTGATACAATTGTTCCTTGTTCCTTCTCTCTTCTTTTCACATTCTTTTTGTCATACTTCGCCTGCAATTCTCTCTTCTCTCCTCTTTCCGCCCGTTTTTTTTCTTTTCACCAATCACATGCTTTCTACTTCTCACTTCCTCAACCATCTTCACTTTCTCCTCCTTCCATCGCTCTTTGCCATTCTATCTTCAACGATCCTTCTTGCTCCACCTCCTCATCTTCCGGATTTTTCTTGATCTATACTTCTCCCCTTCGAATTCATCTGCACAATTGCCCACTCCGAGTTCAAACTATGATCCTCGCTCGAAACCAGACTTGCTTCCCAGTGTTCAAAACACATAGAACCGAACAAGGAAATGCCATTATGAGTATTCCACTGTACCTAGAATTTATGACGGCAGCGTTATGTACAGTGGGGGCAAATTATTTATAGTTTACAGCAACGAGTGTTTCTAACATAAGGTTTGCTGCATTGGGGGAACCTCCTAACCAATGTTTCTGTGAGTATTTTTCAGCAAATTTTTCCTACTAACAGGAGGAACACATTTAAGAGACTCACGGACCTCGATCATCTTAACAAGTTACGAAAATGAGGAAACAACTTATTAATTACGAAAGGCTATGAGAAGTTCTTAACGGGAAACTAGATGATTTGTACTCCTCACCCAATATTGTGCGGGTGATAAAATCGAGAAAAATGAGATGGGCTGGGCATGTGGCGCATATGGGTGAGGAGAGGGGGGTGTATAGGGTCTTGGTGGGGAAACCGGAGAGAAGGAGACCACTGGGGAGATCTAGGCTTAGATGGGTGGATAATATTAGGATGGATCTCCAGGAGGTGGGATATGGGTACATGGACTGGATTGGGCTGGCCCAGGATAGAGACGGTTGGCGAACGCTTGTGAGTGCGGTAATGAACCTTCGGGTTCCGCGAAATGTGGGGAATTTCTTGACTAGCTACTAGTTAGATTCTCAAGAAGGACTCTCTACCATGGAGTAAGTAAGTAAGTATGAGAAGTTCTACGTTTTGATATGTCCGGAAAATTTCTACTGTCATGACAGAAACCAGCCATCTGTCTCTGTCGCGAACACTTCAAATTCACTTCAAAATGTTACAACGGATTTCAATAATTAATCCTGCTTTATCCTGATCAGCGATTCCTGAGATATGAGTTCCAGTTATACAATGAAGCTAATTTGTTTGCAGACCCTCTCCGCTTTCTTTTCCCGTACTAGCAAGGCTTCATAAAACCTAACTGACAGCCGACACATCGGCTACTGTCATGAACTGGAAGTGTAGCACGCGGTCGTCAGCCTTTTATATTCTCTTTATTAAAGAATATTGTCTTAATGAACGCTTTTCTGTAAAGTTCTTAATGACAATCTGACAGTCACCCAGATCGTTAAGAAGTTTCCCACCTTTTATCTAACTCAGTGTTTCATCTGCACCTTCAAAGACGCCGTCACTGAACCCCATTTTTCAATACCCACTAGTTAACTTACAGTTAGGCTACATTAAAAGATATTTTTCCTTGTGTACGCCACGAAGGCAGGTGTGAGAGTGGCAGTTTAGCTCCCCTTGTTCCCAAATTTGGAACTAGATGGATACGAGAGTGTAACTTCGCTAAACGGCCGCTTTAACCTGGAGGAAAAGGCCTCAGTTGCCGAATGAATAGGAGGTCTGGTGTTAAGATACAATCTTATATTATCCTAATCTACATCTAGCTCTTTCTCTTTAGGTTTTACGGCAAAGTTTTGCGCATATATTATCTCAATCTTATAAAATTGTATGCTCCAAATTTCGATTAATATTGAAATAAATGTATTTTAGCAGTCTATTGTTACGTTTCTTATTTATAATAAATTGTTTTTGTGTTGCTTCTATATTAAGGTAACGAAGGTTTTGAGGTTTGAACCTTTGAAGTAAGATATTGAAGAAATGTGATGTAATTTCAGACTGCCGATGCAATGTAAGTGAAATCCGCACTCTTTTAGAAATTTAAGCAGCGTAGAATAGTAGTTCCTTGCAGATGTTTTAGACAATGTATCCGGGATCTTGTCAAAGGTTAAAGCGTTTTGATAATTAACCAAATGTTGTTACAGATATTGCAGACTGGACAGACACACTGTCTGGACAATTCTCAGTTTTTAGTCACTTTCGCAGAATTGCGAAAAGCGATTATTAATTTCATGTCTCTATGTTTTTTCCGTCCGTCCGTCCGTCCGTCCGCTCGCGTGGGACAGCTTGGTTTCCACTAAAGGATTTTTTTTACAAAATTTGATATTTGAGTGATTTTCTAAAATATGTTGAAAAAAATAATTCCCATTAAAATCTGACAAGAATAACGTGTACTTTGCACGAAGACATGTGCATTTATGATAATGTCTCGCTGATTTATTCTTAGAAAGAGAAATGTTTCACACAAAAGTTGTAGAGAAAATCAAAATAAGCTTTTTGTATTCAAAAACTTTTTCTTCCTTTTAGAAAATCGTGCCGATTGTGAGGTAATGTGGGAAAAATAGTGTAGAACCGGACAGACCACCCATCACAATGTAGCATAGCCCACGCGCTTTGCGTGTAGAATAATTAAGCTACATACGCCCTCAAAGTATGTTCTAGTTATTGCTCTTCCACAACAACAATGTTTAGGCAAAGACGCCTAAATGTTACGTTATACATATTTTGCCTTTCTTGTTGCAGCCATGTGCTTCATAACGTTACAATTTATTTTTAATAATCTTTAATAAGTAAAGTTATAATGAAGACTTGCATAACGAGGAGCTATATGATTTTTAATCCTCACCCAATATTTTGTGGGTGATAAAATCGATAAGAATGAGAAGCGCTGGGCATGTGGTGCGTATGGGTGAGGAGAAGGGGGTGTATAGGATTTTGGTGGGGAAACCGGAGGGAAGGAGACCACTGGGGAGACCTAGGCGTAGATGAGTGGATAATATCAGGATGGATCTCCAGGAGGTGGGATGTAGGTATATGGACTGGATTGGGCTGGCCCAAGATAGGGACAGGTGGCGGACGCTTGTGAGTGCGGTAATGAACCTCCGGGTTCCGTGAAATGTGGGGAATTTCTTGACTAGCTGCAAACCAGTTAGCTTCTCAAGAAGGACTCTGCATCATGGAGAATAATAAAGACAGTCTAACACAACTTCACTTAACTCTACAATACAATACCATAAAATAGACGAGATCTGGTTTACATAAAGTTTAAATTATTATAGTATATTTTATTATAAAATTATTTTTATTATTATTAATTATAGTAAATTAAAAATTTTATATAAACGGGATCTCGTCCATTTTATGACACTGTTTTATATGTGTTGCTGTAAATTATTTAGAATGATAGTTAATTAAAGCTGTGTATAGACTCTATTTATTATTAATTTATTTATTAAATTGTAACACAACGGGGATACCAACCCTAAAAATTAATAACCTTTACATAGGCGGGATAGCTCAGTCAGGATACTAAGATCTCTGAAACCAAAGAATCGTGCTTCTATTGCAGGTTTCAGAAAGTAGCACATCTCATGCCCAAATAATCCGGACTGGTTTTGGTAACAACTATGCAAAGTATTTAACTAGTAATGGGGTGAAAATTCAGCAGGCAATGCAATTGGGGGCGTGAATTTGACCAATTCCTCAATCTAGTGCCCAGGTCAAATTGTGAAGTACTATATTCCTACTCGCCGGTCCCAGTGGCCGCGCGGTCTATGGCGTAGATCTGAGGCCGCTCGTCTGCTGAGATCGTGGGTTCGAATCCCACCAGGGGCATGGACGCTTGTCTGTTGTGAGTGTTGTGTGTTGTCAGGTAGAGGTCTCTGCGACGAGCTGATCACTCGTCCAGAGGAGTCCTACCTACTGTGGTGCATCGTTGTGTGTGATCTAGGAAACCTCAAGAATGAGGAGGCCATGGCCCGCGTTGGGTCGCAGTGCCACAGGAGAGATATTCCTACTCACGCGTATGGTTTCTGTACGTCTAGTGAATAACTTCACCCAATTCTTCATGGAAATAAAATATTATTGAAAAACTGAATAAAGAAAAGAAGTGTTCTCGAACGAGGAAAATTAGGCAGTGAATCTTGAAGACTTTCCTTAAGAACGACACAGTAGAATGAAATCTTTCGGAAGCTAGTGTGAACGAAAGCAGAGAAAGACCATTTCCTTTCTGCATTAATAATTCGTTTTCTCAACTTGCGGAGACCTTCATATTACGTCTGGGATTTGGATATAGCTAATGAGTTTTACCATTAGTAGCAGCCTCTGTAAAATACCTGCATTCACATTAATAATGGAAGCCCAACTACTTCAACTGCAGATTTAATAAAATTCTAATAAGAGAGTAACTTATCGAAATCTTTTTAAAAAGTTAACTTTTTTCCCCACTTCGTGTCCGATATCGTGAAATAATAAGGCATAACTATTTAAGTATAGAGCAAAGGACTTTTCTTAAAAAAGTTATTAGGTCAGAAACGCCTTGTTTTATGGAATGATCATTCAGCACTTCCGTAAAATTCAGCCAACATGCAGTGCGTGTAATGAGCCACTGAGACACATTCAAGAGGGACAAGTCTTATTTTTCGGGCCCCTTTCAATTATCTTCCCACATGCGTCTATATTCGAATACCTGCAAATGTAAAAATGTTTCCTTTTCTAAATAGTCCAGACCAGCTCTGGAGCCCAACAAGCCTCTGTTCGATGCGTAATGCGGTTTATTGAAAAAAATAAAGCTACCGGGGTGTGGGGTTGACGACTGACCTCCATCTAGTTCGTTGATTAAGAATGAGTAGGTAATACCGCTTCTTCACCATATGCGTTCATAGCTCAGAGACATGTGTGTCTCTTGCACCAGTCCTGTGTGGCCAAAATTTTCACTTACTTTTACCGAATAAGCTTTTCTGAATTTCGTAATTGAGAGACCTTTATTTTGCTAAAAGATAGGTGATTTCAGGTTTGCGCCGATTTGTATATGAGAGCTTTGCCCTTCTTGTGTGTTATGCAGCGTAGAGTAGTAGTAATTTACCGAAGTATCGAAACTTCTGTAAATACGTAACTAGCAATTTACGCTTCATAACATCGCAGAAGAACGAAGATGTCACTTTCCAAACAGCCTGAAAGTTTAATTTTATCATAATTCTTTTTCTCAGTTGCACTATTTATTATAAGACATACGGGAGCACAAATCGATAAAAGGTGAAAAGCATTCTATTTTCTCTTTATTTATTAAATTGCAGAAATATTATATTATCATTGTTGCCACGTATTACTATTGGAATCAAGGTATGGTCACTCCATCACATGTCCATGCAGGTACAGAGGGCAAGCGGAGGTTGGCTCTAACCATTTCGCAACCTCTGCGCTAGAAGATGGTGGGTGGTCAGCATCAAGCCCTGGCCGTTTTATCCCCGGGGAAGGTCCTGTACTTAATTGTACAGGTGGCTGGTTGGGCCACAGGATTGGTCTGGAGGGGCACGGAAAAACTCGGCAAAAACGCGCGCAAATAACGCGCGCCAAAATTTTTGAGGCAAATTCTTTTGAGGGAAATTTTTTTGAGGCAAATTTTTAAGGGAAGGTTTTTGAGGGAAATATTTTTGTGGGGAACGCGCCAAACGCGCAAAAAAAGAGCGCCAAAAATGCGCCAAAAACGTGCACCAAAACGCGCCATAAACCCACACCAAAAACGTTCTCCAAAACCCGACAAAAACGTGAACCAAAAACGCGCGCCGAAAACGCACCGAAGACGCGCGCCAAAAACGAGGTAAAAAACGTGGCAAAAACGCGCCAAAAGCACAAAAAACGCGCGCCAACAACGCGCCTAAAACGGGCGCCAAAAGCGCGCGCTCAAAACGCGCAAAATCGTTCCTAAAACGCGCGCAAAAACGGGCACAAAAAACGCGCTAAAAACTTTCGCAAACTTTTTTAAGGCAAATTTTTTAAAGGAAATTTTTTGAAGGACGTTTTTTGAGGGAACTTTTTTGGGACTTTTTCAAGGCAATATTTTTAGGGAAATTTTTTAGGGGAAATTTTTTGAGGGAAATTATTAGACGGAAATTTTTTGAGGGACATTTTTAGGGAATTTTTTGAGGGAAATGTTTTGAGGGAAATTATTTGAAGGAAATATTTTGAGGGAAAAACTTTGAGGGAAATTTTTTTAGGGAATTTTTTTCGGGACATTATTTTAAGGGAAATATTTTGAGGGGAAGTTTTTTGAGGGAAATGTTTGAGGGAAATTTTTTTGAGTCGAATTATTTAGGGAAAATTTTGTGGGGGAAATTTTTTTAGCGTCTTTTTGATGGAAATTTATTTGAGGGAACATTTTTGAGGGAAATTTCTTCGAGGGAAATATTTTGATGGAAATTGTTTTGAGGAAAATTTTTTTGAGGAAAATGTTTTTGCGTGTAAATTTTTTGAGGAATATTTTTTGAGGGAACTTTTTTAGGGAATTTTTTTAGGGAAATTTTTTAAGGGAATTTGAGGGAAATTTTATGAGGGAAATTTTTTAGGGAAAATCACAAAAAAATCGCGCCCAAAACACGCAAAAAACGCGCGCCAAAACGCGTCAAAAACGATTGCCATAAGCGCGCCGAAAAGTATGCCAAAAACGCGCTACAAAAAGCGCGCCTTAAACGGGCACCAAAAACGCTGCAAAATCGCGCGCCAAAAAGGTACAACGGACTAAAAACGCGCGCCAAAAATGCGCCGAAAATGCGCGCCAAACACTCGCCAAAAACGCGCCGAAACGTGCGCCAAAAACGCTCTAAAACGTACGCAAAACGCGCCTAACAAGCGCGCTAAAAACGCCTCCAAAACGCGCCCCAAATTTGTTTTTGGCAAATTTTTTTGAGGGAATTTTTTTGAGGCAAATTTTTTGAGGGACGTTTTTTGAGGGAAATGTTTTGAGGGAACGCGCCAAAAACGCGGGCCAAAACGCGCCATAAACGCGAGCCAAAACGCGCAAAAAACGCGCATCAAAAATGCGCCATAAATGCGCGCCAAAACCCCGACAAAAACGCGCGCCAAAAGGCCCCAAAAACGCGACAAAAACGCGCCAAAACGGGTAAAAAACGCAATCCAAAAACTCACCAAAAAGATGGCCACAAGCGCGCAAAAGCGCGCAAAAAGCGCACGTTAAAGTGCGCGCCATGCACGCGCCAAAAACGTGGCCATAAACGCGCTCCAACAACGTGCGCCAAAAACGCCCACCAAAAACGCGCGCCAAATACGCGCGTCAGAAACGGGCCAAAATCGTGCTCCAAAAACGAGCGCCAAAACCGCGCAAAAAACGCACGCCAAAAACGCGTCAAATGCGCGCATAAAACGCGTTCCAAAAACGTGCGACAAAAATGCGCGCCAAAATCATCATCCTCATCATTATTATTATTATTATCGCGCATGTAATCAATATGTCATGGTATGTAAAGTACGCCACCTGTTAATATTTTAAGTGGGTGTGTGAAGGCGTATCTCTCTTGTATGGTAATTTAGAATTTGTTTCTTAAATTCGCTCACTGTGCGTTTCGGAAGAATTTTTTCTGTATAGAAAATTTTGTTTATTTGCAAAACTCCCTTGTTAGGTATTATCTTATCCAAATTCGGAAGTTAATACCAGGAGTCAATTTTACCGTTTCCTTGTAATTATTATGACCTTATGAGCTAGGCTGTCTCATCATTAACTCGTACAAGTACATAATATAGAAAGACGCACCACGAAACTCACAGAAGACAAATAATCTTTCCATTATAAGGCATAATTACTTAAGATTACATACGGTAATAATCGCTGCTTTGTTTCACACACATAAGCAGCACATACATTCTAATAAGGTTAAAAAAAAGGGAAGACCAATATATTAAATAAGTAACCAACCGCCCCATGCTTCAGACCCACCCGTTCTTTGTTTCTTTGACATTTGTTTCCAATTGCATGTTATTTATTTATTTATTACTTCTGCTTCTTTATACATCTTCCATTTTTTCCTTCTTCTGTTACATTTTCCTTCCTTCTTTTGATCACTGTACACTATACTTTTTATAGAACTCCCAACAGTGAATTTAACTATTAGTACAACCAGGTATAACCTTGCTACATTTAAAGGATGATAAGAAAGCATACGGCATAAATTATAGTAAATGTGACCGTAAGGCATTTCTAACTCTTCAAAGTAAATATGTTTTAAATTCTTCCTTGAATTAGCTTCTAATTAGTTTCAAGTTTACGTGTCGAGCTTTGTTGAGTGCAAGTGTTAAGAGAGGGGTAACGTTGTCGTAATTAATGTGCGGTAGCCCTGTCCTAGCAAAAGTCAAAGCAACACCTTGTTAGAGGGACATGTCGTTTTGGTTGCGTCAGAGTCAGGAGAGATAGTAAAGACTTCCTGTGGTGCCCTCAATTTCTCCGTATGGCTGTCACAAAAACAAAGTCTCAAACATTATTCAACGACGTACACTGCGTAGTCATTTAGTGACGAAGCAGACGAGAGAACTATTAAGTAAAATGACAAAAGAAGATATACGAATATAACAGTCACATGTAAGGTTCTGTCCCTGTATTGGAGATCAGATTTAGGGGTCTCATGTTTATTTCACATCAGTGTGTACACTGTTAATACTATTCAGTCTTCGAAGCGGTTTGTTGATGGCTAAAAAGCAGGTAAGAGAAGATCATGAATTCCAGTTATTTGTTTATCTCAGCACCGCCCATGTGTTATATTTCAAATTTACTTCGTCCGAATTTACAGTGAATATGAATTTCATTCTGCATACAATAACGGTCAAAATTTGGGTAGTTTTATCCTTTATGTTGATATTAATCTACTATAATTTGCCATCACTTGTGATTAATGGCCAAACAATTTTAAATTTTACCCAAAGGGTGCTGTTAAACTCTCAAAGGTATTTTACAAACATGTATGAAAAATATTAACGGCGATTTAGTCTCAGCACTTTCTTGGATGAAATATAAATTGATTTCGGACACGACCTTAAATTTCGTACAATTTTGGGGTTTGTATTGGTCTAAGAATTATCCAGTGCAGGTTCTTTCTGAGAGTGCTCTTATGGCAAAAACGTGAAGGCATAAATCTTTTTGTTTAATTCGTATTTTACTCTCCTAATCACAGCAAATCTATTTCTGACAAAATTTTCTTAGTTATTTCAGAATTGAATTGCATATTAGATTTTCCTCATACTTCAATTAAATCTAACCTTAAATGCATAAAATGGTTATAAAAGGAAGGGATGAGAATAATGATAAGCCACAGCTCAATTCACGGAAATAAAAGTGTCATCCATTGCAAAAAATAATGAGGTAATTTAAAAGGAGAAAGCCTGAGATGTGTCGAAGGAAGGAAATTTATTTTTTCTATATGTAAGACCTAGCCAACTTATTTAAAACCTCCCATTTTATATCTCCTCGATATTACGTGTGTGTGTATGTATATAGTGTCTGACGTATATAATTTTTTTTGTTTTCATTTAATCTCGCAATAAATTTCTATCAAATGAATTTATGACGTACCATCACGTACAGAAAACGACGACGCAACCTCTACGAACAAAATAATCCGTTTATTAGACGTGCAGTGATTGTAATTCACCTCAGATACGGGGTCTTGCAGAACTGGGTGTTACCAAATCTGTAGAGAAATTCCCGAAACACCTAAAGACACACGTACAACTCCGCAGAAAGAAATTGTGTGGCTGTTACCTTACAATAAATTTTCACAAGGAAAATTTCTCCTCTCTCCTCTTCAATGACGTCGCACAAATAGTATTTTTTTAAATGTGCTATTTACTTATTTCATTATAATAATCAGCAGTGTTTTAACGAAAGCCATAAAAAGCTGCAAATAATGCACCTTTTCTTACTATTCGTTCACATATACAGTGCGAAAATTTCTATACATATTATATTGACATTCATAACGTAACTTAAGCCGGTGCATGTGTTATCCTGTAAAGAGAATGTGAAATTTGTATGTGACGTAATCTATGAATAATCAAGGAACTCCTGTTTAACTCTCGGATTTCAAAAGACGAATTGTCCTTTAGACAAGAAATTACGGCACACGGTTCGCTGTCTAACTGCTCCGCGCGGGTCCAAAATGATCTGGGATAAAACGAAGGTCAAATATCACGTATTTACTTTTGACAACCCAGTGCCATTAATGGGTCATAGGAAAATACGGGCATTACATCCGAGACCAGACCGTAAACACAACTAGTTATCATACCTTTCACCTCTAATCTAAAAGAGTTAGATCGTTAAGCTTACTGTTCTAACGTTCTAATAAATCTGTAGTAAAGAGTAAACAAATATATCACCATAACTCAGGACAGACGGAGGCGGCGCTGAGGGTATAATGAGGACGAAACTGGACCCCGCACTTGTCACTAGCTGCATGATTTTGAGATTCTCGGATAGACATACATTGTGTTGATGAGGCCGGACAAGGCTGTAGAGCTGGGAACAAACGGCAACCATGCTGATTTACTGTTAACTCTTCATTCCATTTGTTCGCCAATGATCAGAGCAATTTCAGACACAAAGGCTGGTTCATAGGAGGAGCATAATTCACCCCGTGACTGTACCTGTGCGCCCCATTAGGTCAGTATGTCTAGACGTACTGACCCCAACCAGCGACCCAAATATGACATGATCGTAAGTATCATCACGCAGAAGGGCTGAACGATTTCCGTTCTTTGGTAAAGCGAATTTCTCAAAACCCTTCACTGTGAATAAAAGTTTACTTGCTTCCGACACCCCACTGGGGACGGCAGGAAACAGATTTAACACGCTGTCGAGGATTTGTGACTGTGGACGGTCATGAAATCAAGCTGAAATATATTCAGTTTCTCAGACCGGAATTCAGGAAATAATGTCAGCGACACTTCATTCTCTTGAAGTGTTTTCTTTTCAGTATAATGACTAACATAACAAAACTAACATGACTGTAACAAGGTAACCAAAACTGATACCATTATTTGTGAATTCAGTGTGGTTCTCTCAGTACACAGAATAGTTTCCTCCATCGCATTAACCCATTACACGCCGAGTTAAATCCCATCTGCCATTTGCTGGCATTATTAGGAGGTCACCATATTCTCCACGTTAGCAGGGTAAGGGTTATCAATTTGCATTTATAATGGGAAAATATTGTAACACGAAATAAACCGTTAAAATGTTGTGGTTTATTCTGACTTCCAAAACTTTGTTATGCCTCGTGTTTTCATTTGCTGGCCTCTCGCTACGGAGGTTCTGTGGTGCACAGGAAGGAAGGCAGTTTCTTCTCCTAACACGTCGGTTTTTACCTGTTAGCATGATTCCATCACTGCTCCATACACATTTTTATAGTAACGTTACTCTTGTAAGAAGGAGAAGCGGGGGAGGCTCGGAAACATAAAAAGAACAATGTCTTTTTGGATATCGGCCAGCATTAAAAAAATTAGTTTAATATTGTTTTTTACACTTATACTTGGACAATTCGGGAAGTATATCAGAAATATCTGGAAAGTTTTAAATTTGGCACTGCAAAAGTTCGGAATTTATCAGTTAGATCGATCGTATCCAAATAAATTATTACACAGGGTCAAGGTGGAAAGAAATAACCTGCAAACAATGAAACGAAGGGGGGCTAATTGGATTGGAGGCTTAATGCATAGGAACTGCTTCATAGAACACGTTATTGAAGGAAAGACAGAGAGAAGTTTAGAAGTGACTGGAAAGCGAAGAAAATTAGGTAAGCAGCTACTGGGTCACCTTAAAGAAAGGATAGTTTACTGGAAACTGAAAGAGGAAACACTAAATCGCACTCGGTGTAGAACTGCCTTTGGAAATGGCAATGGAACTGTCCTTATATTGTGGAATGAATAAAAGAATTAAAGAATGAATTAATTAATTAATTAATGTTTTAGGTTCTTGTGACCGTGCATCGTGAACATAAGGTGAAGAGAGAGAACCAACAAGATGCAACTAATTCGATGTTTATTATCAAAATTTCTGTCTCACCATGTTTCGGGCATCATTATGCCCATCATCAGGAGAATAAGACCGTGTCCTATTGCATGCGGTGTTCTGCCTGGATGTGTAGGCTGTGGTTGGTTGTGGTCTTGTGGAGCTGCGTCGTGAGTTGTGTGCAATGTGTGAAAGTTACTGTTACTGTTACTGTCCTTCTCTCGACAATGCTGCCGAGACTATATTTGGGTTATAATTATAAATACCAATTAATTACCAAGTAAAATTAACTGCAAGTGTAAAATGGGTTCAGGTAAATGTAACAAAGAATTTTGTGTATTACACGTACAGTCGAAAACAAATACATTTCACCTAGTAGTACAGTAGGAATACAACTACAATTTTTCGGCCCTATATGTGGGCCGTCTTCAGGTTGTGATTTAACCTTTATCCAACGAACGCACCCGATCCTTTTAAGTCGGTATCCTACGAACTCAGCAAATGGGTGCGCTGCGGCCATTTAAATGCCCCGCACAGTCATGTGCAGGCTTAGTATTGTAGCCCCACACGTTTTCTCCACATTATATAATGTTTTGTGGTCAGATTCGCGCTCCGGCAACTTTAACAAATTTTGTACATATGCACGTCATGAATAGCAGTTTATAGACACCTGTAATCTTTGGAAGCCTCCTCTGTTTGTTTTCATGCTAACCCACTGACTCATTTCCTTATGGAGAAATGTTTTGCA
>Ga0123354_10007044_pt1 | contig 16822 bp, 12 predicted proteins | sample TergutLab28metaG_2_FD_97872 | JGI IMG/M metagenome (GOLD analysis project Ga0123354, IMG submission 97872) | Labiotermes labralis P4 segment gut microbial communities from Petit-Saut dam, French Guiana - Lab288 P4 | ecosystem: Host-associated > Arthropoda: Insects > Digestive system > Gut ...
ATACCATAATTTATTATCGAATGAAAATAAGCAAAGTAGATCATTTTAAGTGTGTTCATGCAGCTAATGGGGTACATGGCTCTAACAGCATAACAAGCCCTATTCAATTTTGGAAGTATTTTTATAACATGATTCTTCCAGCTTATGTGGTCATCTAATTCAAGCCCCAGTCTAGACAATCAACCAAACAGCCAGCCAGCCAGCCTGAATTGTCTGAATTTGAGTAAACCAATTTAACTAGACTAAATTCCAATTTTGAACTGCTGTGTAATGTGCCTCTAGTTAAAAGATGTTTTCCATGCAAAAATTTTACATGTGTTTCTTATTTTCTCCATGCTTACAGGGTGATTTGCAGTGGACACAGAGCTTGAGATCCACAAGAGTGAAAAGGCGAATTACATAATAGGAAATTACATTCATCAACTCCACCTTAAGGTTGCTTAAGTTACAAGACCAGACATGACACAATGAAAGGGAGTTTAGTTTGTCTTGAAAGACTTCAAAATGTGTTGTTAGTTAAATTATATAAAGCTTCTTCAATATCATGATGTTCTTTATAACTTTCAGTTATAAAGACACTTGGAGCCCCTATAATCAGTCACAAGGAAATCCTTTTGGATTATGTACGTTAGTTCGTAAGTCTGACTGATTGTGGCACACAGAGACGTGTTTTTTTACAGCATGGTATCAGCATGAGTGCACACATTACGATTTGTCTTTTTATTTGACAGTTCTTTTATGACAAAATTTGTAAGATGCATGTGTTCCAAGACTCTAAATTAAATTTGAATCTAATCAACAAAATAATGCCTCTTTTCACATTACTTGATACAAAAGGAAATGAACGTCAAATATCTTGTGCTGGAAACAAAGTGTATGAATTGGAAAAAGCTTATTGATTGTATGTTACCCAAACTGAACAGTGTGTGCTTTGTGATTAGATAGTTGAAGTATTATAGCACCATCAACACTCTTAAGATGCTGTATCTTGGGTATTTATATTCAGCTATGTTCTATGGAATAATTTTTTTGGTGGAGGGTTTGGGGGGAGGGAGGGAACTGGATAGACAGGAGCAAATTTTTTCTTCAGCCAAAGAGAATTGTGTGGGCAATGCTGTGGATTATTTGCAAACCACATATTAAAACCATGGGAATATTGACAGTGCCTTCATAGTATACATTATCCAACGGAATCTTGGTTAATAATTTGGCATATTTTCCTCTTAATAGTGAAATTCATAATAAATTAACAAGAAATACAAAGTGTCTCTATGTCCAACAAGTAAACTTGTTACTATATCAAAATGGTGTCTATTATATTAGTATATAGGTTTTTAATATTTTACCAAATTGGATAACTGATTTGGTACAAAACAAGAAGAAAAATGGAGTATCACGTCGGGGTCACTAGTTATATGGACTATCATATCGGGGTCACCAGTATGGGTGGGATACTGTTGGGCTGTTCCCAGAGTAACAACTACAGTACCAACATATATATTGAAATTTATTGGGGTCTCATAAGTCGTACAGCAGTTAGTGGTTACGGCAGAATCCCGTGATTACAAGTGCATCTGTGTGGTAAAGCTGCTAGCGCCCACCAGCCACTCTGCAGCCCAACCGTACATGCCGCTGGTAGCATTCGGCCCGCAACTGCGCAGCCAACAAGTGCACCCACCCTCATCCATGAAAACGACAAATGGCATGCGTAACTCTAATCCTTGGCGAACACGGATTACATTACAATTGTAGAGACTTACGAAAGTCAAGTGACGTGCGAACGCTTGATGTGTAAATGTTAAATTCATCTCTTGAAAATATTACCACATAATAGGAACTGTGAATATTGTAAACATATATTCCACACTGAATCATGCCACATATGACACAGTACAATTAACAACAAACATGCCAAGAAAACGTATCAAGCAGGCATATGTTAAACACAACCTATGTTTGCTCAGGGAACTGATCGTGAAGCTGAGACTTCGAAACGCGATGCTTTGTAACGCGTGTGTTCTTGAATAACGTCATTACTTGCATCATACAAAAACACGAACTTACAAGGAATTTAAATGTAATCTTGTTTATGTAATCTGACAGGAAACTGTGTAGCATATGGAATTGATTCCCTTGTTCTAATGCAGAGACTAGTAAAATGGCAGTGAATGTTTTTTTTTGCCCAGGACCGTAATCTGTCTTTTATTTTTTAGTACAAGTACTGCTTGTAGTAATTCGTTCTGTAATATTGAAATACTTTATCACTTACATTTAATATTTCAATTTGAAATTGATTCACTAGGATGTATGATTAATTAAAGTAGTTAGAAGTCTGCCACATTTATATCACATTTCAACAAACCTGAAAGTGTGTTTAACATTTCTTGTGTATCTTATATTTTTGTTTCTCTTTCTCCTTTCTCTTATGTGTCTGTATTTTTACTTTCCACACCATAGCAGTTATTCAACCATTATGAAATACATGTTAGCCATATAGCTAATCAGAATTTGTATGCAAGCATAAAGTAAGAAACACTGAGTTCATAGACTGGTTTGTTAGAGCACATGCAGTTGAGAGATATTCACGTGCCTGAATTACAAACATAAGCTTTCCATATTTACCCATTTCTGACTGGTATCTGCTATTTTGTCAGTCATCTTACTTTGTATCCTACATACATTACCATTTAATGCCATTTTATTCAGTATTTGTGCCATCTGTTCAAATATACCAGAACTTAGTAGTTGGAAGGACAATAAACTTTGGGATGGGATTTGTTTTTCACACTACAGGCAGGCCTCATTTTATGATGGCCTCATTTCCGAAAAACGACATGGAAATTGAAATAGTGCAAATCGAACACAAACTTCCTATTTGAAACTGTATTTCTGGGGGGTTAGGGGATTGACACTCATCTTGTTTAGTGTACCACTATACCACTAGTGGGCGTACAGACTTGTATAGTATATATGTCCCATATATACAGTATACAAGTATGTACATTTCTAAACAGTATATATGCATTTCTGTACAATATATTTATTTGTTTATAATGCAGTAACATTATGAGAGAGTAACAGGTATACATGTAGTTTTTGTTACGGTTCTTTCGGATAGGATGGTAGCCCTGCTGCACAAACACTTTAGTTACTGACTTAGCACTTTCTTTTATTATATCAGAATTATCCTGAACTGTACATACACTGTTATGAGTGAATCTTACATTATGGCATATGTCAGCAGTTCAGCTGTTTCAGGACGGCTGATTATTTGTAATGTCTCTTCAGTACTGATTGTATTTCACCATTTTTTCACTTTGATTGCATTAGGCACTGTAGATTTACATGTCTCTGTCATTTTGGTAACAAAAGCCAATGCTGTCAAGGGGGGAACTACATCAGCCTCATGATTATGTCACCACCATATTCAATCCATACACATGACTAGTGGCATGACAGTGATGTCACTTTTTGCTACCCCTCGAACAGTAGACAAAAGCGGCCATGGATTGTGTACATCACATCGTGTTAAACCAAAAAGTATCGCATATTTGGAATGCCAAATCATATTACACCGAAATTATCACATAAATTCAGAATAAAGACGAAATACTGAATACACGAACTGATGTTTTCGACTGATTATACTGCGATTCCCGAGAATTTTAGGATATTTTGTATCATATATTCAATAAATACAACAGATTAAACCTCAATCTTGGGTCTTTGAGGCCCCCCCTCCCTGCCAACCTGGAAGGGCAAATATGTAAAATGAAGACAAAATAAAACTACATGGAAATTATAAAGTACCTCAGCTGAATGATGACATTTTGGTACTCAAATGACCCCCCATGAAAGTGGCATGTTTCTACGTTCTTTATCAGGTAGATTCTGCTGGATGGTCATTTGGTTATTGCAAACCTTGGAACACTTTGTGTTTAAAAATAAAAAGAGCACAAAAACTTGGGATTTTGCCTACACTGCTACACCTTCTGGGTGAATTCATTAAACCAATGTTGCCAGAATAACAAAGTGCTGCAATAAAGGAGCCAACGTTCGTGCAGCCATGTTAAAGAGATTTTAATACAGAAAGCTGCATGATGGCTCCAACTACTCAAAGTTTGACATTTGCAACTAAGGCACAGCAGTGGCCAATGTGAAATTTATACGAGTATGGAAAATGGGTGAGACGGGAAATTAAAAAAGTAAAAGCAACATGCATCCTGTAATATCAAACTGCACAGTTCCTAACCAGGTCAATATTATGCCCTGATAACTAAGATGCATGACAAATATCGATGAGGTAATTTGTACAATTCTGCAGTCCGACTTGTGGCCATGCAAATATACTTCATTTGCAGTCCTTGTCTGAAAACCAACGTCCATTATGTAGTTGTTTCATTGCCGGAAAATAGTAGGATTTAAAAAAATCTGCAGTAAAATCTCATTTCATGCTGACCCTGCAAATTCTACGAGGAACTGCTGAGAGGTAGGTCTGAAACAAAATTGGATTTATTGCAGTACCCCTGATGATAGTGCCTTCCAGGAGAAAGTTATCTGATCGTTAGCAGGGTTTCTACGCTCTGAAAGTATCTAAAACGGATATCATTCGTTTCCAGCAGATTTTCATTCCCTACACACTAAAACACAAGAGTCACTGGCTATCCCATTTTCAAGATTTTTACAACTATCCCTATTATATTTTTCCATTTTTCCACCCACTTCCCTGCGAAATTAATTCTACTTTATTCTTGAGCTCTGCAAATTAGATTGTTTTATGGGGCTTTCAGACAAAACTTACTTCCTTTAAAGTCACATAAGTTTACCCACAATGCTGAGGTTTACAGTAATTTTAGGATATTTTGTGTTTCTTTTGTTAGTATTTTATAAAGTTATTGGCAAAATATTGTGTTACATGCGGTCTGGTACTGGAAACAGTTTCTATTTTAAAGTGTGGTTTGGGGCATGAGCAAGTACAAGTGGATTCCACGTACATACAAAGTTTATATCTTTGCATCTACTTCATTTATTGTATCTTACAATCCAAATAAAGATGCCAAATACACTTGCCTAAATGAATTTGAAAGTAAATGAGAACACACAAAAGTAATGTAAATTTATTCCTTTATTATATTATGTACTTCTTTCCATTGTGGAAGGTGAATTTCCATAAAAGTAGTTAAATTAATATCAGCAGTGGTGTACATATGAGAACACAGTTCTGTTACAAACATGCAATAAGCTTCCCTCTATGCATAATTTATTTGGGAAACCAAAAGCTTTAAATGAGAGACCTCATAACATATCTTCCAGAGTCCCTCCAGCTAATCAAAACCAAAAAATATTTGAGGTCTACTGTGAATGTTCTTAACAAAATCCTTTTATGGTTTGGTCAGTTATATTTCGGTGGCTTCATATTGCTTGTAGAGTGCAATGTATTACTGTTTCCTTGGAAAAACAAGAATTTATACTATTTTGTTCAAATTATATGACAAGAACATAAGTTTGATGTTAGAATTTAATTTCACTATGCAAGGATGCCCTTGGGACAGAGAAGTGAATATATTGTATTACAGACAACTGAAATAATAAATAGTCCATTCTTTTAAAATCACAAAATGCATTCACTTTACCCTGGACCATGTCTTTTGTTTCTTTTAGAGGTAAACTGTGTCACAGAAGGATCAGCAGTGACCATACTTTACATTTTTGGCAAGAACTCTAAAAAAAAACTACGGTTTTGAAAGTCTACCTGAAATGACTAAATTATAAATGTATCAATATAAAAAGGCATATAATATGACTACAAATATTTATATAATATAAATACAATCCTGACATTGAAGCACATACCAACAGTGACATGAACATATGTGTGAGTAATTACAGTCCTTGAAATGTTCTCTTGACTGATTGTGCAGTGTTCCTTTGTCTACAGCAACAGAACTTCACTAAATGTACTTAAAAACATGACAAAAATTTCTAAGAATACTCTAAGAGTTGTGTCTGTGCAATCATTTGTATGTAGTTTGGGAACCACATGACTGTGATAGAAGTGCAAGTATTTCACTTACCATGTTTTGTGTTTCCTTATTGGCCCTATCAAGATGTTCTAGTTTCATTTTTACTTCACTAATATGCTTCATCATGTCTACCTGGTAAGCCTCCATATCTGCTAGTTTCTTTTGCACCTCTATTTCACTTTCTTTTTTCAATCTGCTTTCACTTTCTTGTGATTTCTTTCTATTACAACTGAGAATTATTGCCTGTTGTACTGTTACACGATCTAGTAATGTATTATTCTCCATAAAAAATCCATTGACTTCCACCCTACCTTCCTTTCTGTTTGGGAACACTCTCAACTTCCTATCAGGCAAGTTTGATAATACAGAAAAGAATTTAATGTGTCCACAGCCTGTTTCCTCGATGTAAGATATTAGTTTGACTCGAGCGCTTAAACTCAAAATCTCGGCATCATTTCTTATGGATTGGGTATCGCTCACAGCCAGACCACTGAGGAGGTTCAGAAGAACAATTGAAATCAAGAATACAAATACAGTGAACACCAAGTGGCTTGTGTATGGAGCAGCATCAAATGGAATATCAGATGCTTCAAATTCCCCAGCAAACATTATAAAAATTTTTAACATAGACATCCCAAGGTTTGAGGAAAAGAAATCATCTTCAGTGGAACCACTATTTCGAAACATCGTGTAGAAACTTATACCAAATGCAAAGAATAGTGGACAATAGCATATCATAAATGTTAAGAATGTCCAGGCAACAGTTTTCAACATTTCGAGGTGAACAGAAAGGACAGGGAAACCTCCTAAGAATGAAACAAACTGAGTCCATGCCAATAGAAGAGATATAGCCATGCACTCTGGAAATAACTTAATTGTAGTATCTAGACATACATATACTGTTGTTACAATAATTACCCACAGCAACCAATTCTGTGAATATTTTATGTAAGCTTTTGGTGACATACAGAACTGAAAAACCTCCCTTAAAACAAGAATTGCTAGGAGAGTGCAGAGAATTGTGAGGGCTACTGTGTGTTCACTGCCATCACCATTAAGGTTACTTTCATTTTGTTTTATAGTTTCTCCTTCTGTTACAGGATCGGCCTTTTCAGTTGTATTTCCATTCACATGTCCTTCATTAGATTCATCTTTAACATTACCTTTGAGGAAACCATACCAAGTTAGAACTACAAGAAAAAGAGAATAAAACACAAAGTTTGTGAAGTACATGAAACGGATTTTCTTCCACTTGAGTGTCAGAAAGCTGGTTATTACTGGATGTTTCAACAAATGTTTAAATTTATGCTTCCTTGTGAGATAATTTAATGGTGGCATTTCGGGGTCAAAATATTGTTGTTTCTTTCCAGATTTACCTTCATGACTGCCTTTTATGGTTTTTAAGAAATTGTAATCGAAGCTCAGCATATAGTCTTGCTGTAAAGGTGACTCATCATTACTGTCAATACATGCATCTAGGAAATGCTCCAAAACAGAGGGATCAATGTCCGACAAAGGAGGTTGAAGTCCTGATATTCTGTACATGATATTTGCACCATGCCTCAGAAGTGTTAGTACAGTTTCACTGTTTCCCATGCGAGCTGCTATATGTAATGCTGTTTCTCCAGCAGATGTGATGGCACCGATATCAGCTGCTGGGATTTTATGATTTAATGGGCCTGATTCCCCAAGTAACAAACCAATAAACTTCTGAACGTGTTCTGAATCAGCCTCACTTCTGCATTGGACTCTAGCTAGACAGTGCAAAGGTGTACGTCCACGCGAATCCTTAATGTTAACATTTATGCCTTGTGCACATAACAAAATATGTAACAGGTCTGTATTTCCTCTTTTCACTGCTAGATGAAGCAGTGATTGAGAAGTAAGTGGATTGATAGTGTTTGGGTTCACACCTGCTCTGAGCAGTTCTTTCACAAAATTTTCTCTGTTCTTCAGTTGGCAGGCAATTTCTGTAATTGTGCAATGATATGGTTCATCATACCAATGAATTAGATTCACAGAACTGCTCTTAAGGAAAGTTTTAAAACCACTGAAGTCTCCTTTCTGAAGTGATGCCAGAAGCCGACTGGCAACACTGGGTGAGTCTGGATTTTCTTGAAGTGGTGTAGGAAGTTCTGGCAGGATTTCTGGAAATGTGTGTTGGATAGCTTCCCTGATGGATTTTCCATAAGAGCTGCCCAGGAATGTGTCCAAATTCAGACCATGCCCTCTTTTTTTGTGCCGTAACATTGCAAGAGCCATGTCCTTGCGTGACAGCATTATGGTGTGGCTTAGTGCTGTAAGGCCATCCTTATCAGGTCTGTTCACTTCAAGGTCAGACCGGCCCAGAAGTAAGGAAATGCAGCGTAAGAACCTATCCTTGGGGATTTCCCCTAGAAGAGATGACATCCCTGAAAATGAAGAGAGTTGCAAGTCATAGGCCCTGTTGACATGTCTTACTGCACAGATTCCAACGTATATAGTTCTACACTAGAAGTACTGTTTCACTTCCTGATACCATTGTAACACAACCTAAAAATTCAGCACCACTAACAATACAAGTCCCCTGTTACATCCACCTCCATTTCTCTAACCTGTCCCCCTGAGACCCATCACAATAATGGTCTCCATGCCTTCCATCTCAAGGTTTTTAAAATTTGTCTCCATACCCATTTCAATCTTCGAGCAGAGATTTTCTAAGAGATGTTCCTATGCAAGTTTTCTGTGCATTCCTTTTCTCCTCCACGCTAGTCATATGATCAGCCTGTGTAGTGCCATAGGTTTTCCTATCCTAACAATCAAATGTGAACTCTTCTGCCATATATTGCCAATGTGGAGCAGTTCGAACTCCATTTGCCCAATACACCATCATTGTGTGTACAGGAGCTTTACATTACCAGGTAATATGCATAAAGCATGAAGTTATGTTTGCCATTATATGGCTTCCACTACAGTCCGAGGGGTTTTTCAATCCTGTCTGGAGATTAGAAAATGTATACAACCGAGAAGAAAATTAAATAGTAGGCCTAAATTATCACATTATAAATTCACCTATGTTTGGTTTATTTCTAATGGTAAGTCTAAGTTATGCATCAGTTCTTAGAGATGTTACATGTAACACAATACTGAACATGGTATGATCAGTTTCAATTTCTCTAATAGTCCCATTTATTAGATTCTGCATCATCAATTCAGGTGCAATTATTGACAAAGTTTGGAAAATTCAAATCTTTCATGGTACTGATAATTTTGTTTTCACTTTAATTGTTAAAGATTCTAAATATGTTTTCGTATTCTATTCAACAAATACGTGTGTTTGAATGCAGAATAGGCAATTCCATAATTTTCACATCTAAATTAATTAAAAATATTGAAATTTCAAGCCATGTTCACTTATCCCTTTAAAGGTAATGACACCCACAATAAATATTAGTATAATATAAAAAGCTTGATATGCACGATGCAGTTGTGTTATGGTTAGGGTATGCTTTTAAATGCTACACCAACAAGTAAGATGTTCTGTAAACCTGCAATGTGCAGAGCAGTACACCCAGCTTCATCAGCGGCATTCACATCTACTTTGGTCATTTCTAGCAGCACCTCCATAATTTCATAATTCCCTCTCAATGCTGCTATATGCAAGGCAGTCTGTCCTTTCTTCTCTGCAGTGTCCACACTGGTTCGTGGATCCTCCAGCAAGATTCTTATGACATGGAATGAACAAGTTAGAGCATCTTTAAGGTTGAGGGTGATCCACATATCTGGATAAATGTGAAAATAGACTGAATTGTGGCTTTAGATAAAGCTCACAACGTCTGAAGGAGAATCAAGAAATGTTACACCTCACAATGTAGTCTTTTTCCATAACAAGTCCGGATATGTACAAAATGAAATAATGCATTATTTGTAACACAGTACCAATGAATGCACATTTTACACATAAAAATACAGCCCTGTATTGCTCCTACATGTTTCAACCTCATATACACCATCTTCTGGGAGCTTTACACCAAAATTTAAAGCTTACAGTATGTTAAAAGACACTATATTATATATTACATACGTGGTCGGACAATTAAGTTCGCGAACTCGGCACCGTGTGCTTGCCGTGGCAGCACTGGACAAAAACCTTAGTATGGTTTGATGACGTTGACATATCAGCGCTTCACGGCTGTGTTGTTGTTGATCTATGGCAGTCTTTTTCTGAGTGGCATCTATTACTGTCTGCGTGTGTTTTGGTGTGCCGCCGCGAGAATGTTGGTGCTTGAATTAGAGCGGCGAACGAACATTAGATTTCTTGTTAAACTTGGAAAGAATGGAAACGAAATCAGAGGGATGTTAGTGCAAGTTTACGGGGATAATGCTATGGAGTTTACAAGTAGATGAAACTTTTTCTGAGGGAAGAGAAAGTGTCACAGATGAAGAGAGATCAGGACGGCCAGCAACAAGCAGAACTGAAGAAAATATTGCAAAAATTCGTCAAATTGTGCGTGAAAATCGTCGGTTGACTGTCAGGAGCGTAGCAGAGCAAGTGAACATCGACAGAGAAATAGTTAGGAAAATCTTAACTGAAGATCTTGACATGAGGAAGGGGTGTGCAAAAATGGTCCCAAAGGAGCTCACCGAAGAACAAAAACAAAAAAGAGTCACAATTTGCCCAGACTTTGTGGAGAGACAAGATGACATTTTGGGCCGTATCACCACAGGTGATGAAACATGGCTCTACCAATACGACCTTGAAACGAAACGGTAAATTGCACAATGGAAGACTGCCAATTCCTTGCGACCAAAAACATTCCGTCAGTCCAAATCAAGAGTCAAAATAAATGTTGCTGAATTTTTTGATATTAGAGGGATTGTTCATTATGAATGTGCACCAACTGGACAAACAGTCAACCAAGTTTACTATTTGGAAGTACTGGAAAGGCTGCGTGAAAAAGTTAGACGGAAACGACACGAACTTTTTGCCAGCAACCCATGGATCTTGCAACACGACAATGCACCTGCTCACATGGCACTGTCTGTGAGGGAGTTTTTAGCTACTAAACAAATAACTGTGTTGGAACACCCTGCCTATTCACCGGATCTAGCCCCCAGTGATTTTTTTGTGTTCCCGAAGATAAAGAAAATATTGAATGGAGGGCATTTTGATGATACTGGTGACATCAGGAGTAATACAACGGCAACTCTGAAGGCCATTCCACAAAACCATTTCCAAAATTGTTTTGAAGGGTAGGCTAGGCGCTGGCATCGGTGCATAGCTTCCCAAGGGGAGTACTTTAAAGGCGACCAGTATGGTATTCAGCAGTGAGCAGCACTTTTACCGTGATGAGTTCGCGAACTTTATTGTCTGAGCACGTATATTATATTATAATATACATAAATAGCCGATTATATATATTATTATAATACAACATTCATCCAGCTAGTGTCAACGTATAGGTTTCTTAATTTGTGATTAATTGGTATAGATATTTTTAAAAAGTATAATAAATTAAATCAATAAAAGAGTAAGATTTTTACAGCGTTTTCATATATTATGGTTAAAAAATCATAAGTGGGTATGCTTTACATTTTTCTTTGCACAAGTATTTCATTTTTTCTTCGGTTTTTTATTAAACTTTTCTTAATACATTAAAATGTGTAGGTTTAACGTCAGTGTTGTGAATGAACAATTGAGTGAAGATCCACAAAATAAACACTATAGAAATACTGCAATTTCTTCATGTAAGATGGCTGTAAGATTAATAACACTGATTAAGGAGAAAGACAAGAACCTAGTATGGAACCTATGACATTGTTAGTTTAGACGCCAAGAACTAGCTATAGTAGTGACAAAGTGTCCGGTACTCGAAAACTTAAGTTGCCACATTTGAATCATACTGGCGGAATCGATAAGTGACAGTTTTAATTTCATAATTAGGTAGCAGCCAGTCCCTTGCAGCATCTCAGTATTTAATAGATTCTACTAAGAGACCATTTCATCAAGTGTCATGTCAGAGGGCTCTGAGGTACCTAGGTTTTTCGGGTTCCAATCCCGAATTAGAAACCTTATTCAAAAGCATAGCGACTTTCTTCAGTCCATTCTAGCAAATTAAAGAACTTCCCACAGCTCATACGATATGCTTCCGCATCATTTCTACTTCTTCTCTGACACAGTTTCCCAGAATTTTGAAACTCCTGTAAGAAACAATCTGTCACTAGATCAATAAAATAAATTCTACCCCATGGCTCTACAACCTGCGCTCCGACAGGATGTAATATGAGGCTTGCTGTCACATTTATAAAATGTGTATACACTATATCACACAGTAGTTTAGGCGGTTAGTTATACCACTTACTGCTATCTCTTTTCATGTATGCCACGCGCACTAGCCCACAATAACGGGTGTGGCCCTTTGCTACAAGAAGATTGTAGAACCATGGTCTACCATGTTAAAAAAAGTTATCAATCTCTGACTAGAATGTCCTTAGGAAATCTTTCTTAAGTAGTGATAAATTAATCCCATTTCAGATGTGTCCGTTGTCAGTTTTTCCTTCTACGAGCAGGTGCTGATAAGTCCTTAGCCCGACCTACTTCCCGATGTCGTAGGACGGAATCGATAGTGACGTGGGATAGAGGGGTCTGTTCATGTGCTGAATTTCAAGTCTTTTCTTGTTACGGAGGCTGAAAGAAAGCATGTCAGGTGAGGCGCGCGATTTAAACAACATGGAGACGTGAGCTGTCATCAAGTTTTTTTCCTTCAAGGCAAGGCGCCGAAGGAAATTCACGCCATTCTGCTAGAAACATTAGGGGAACACGCAACATCGTATGCCACCGTCAAAAACTGGGAGGACCACTTTAAACGTGGTGATTTTCCCACCTGTGATGCGCTTCATCTTGGACGACCCAAAACAGTGACCACCCCGGAGATTATTGATCAAATTCACGAGCTAATCTTGGAAGAACGCCAGATTTCGGCTAAATCAACGGCTGAGCAACTGGGCATCTCACGTGAGCGGGTTGGGTCCATCTTTCATGAAGATTTGGACACGCGGAAGCTCTCCGCGAAGTGGCTCCCGAAATGCCTGAACTCGGATCTAAAACATATGCGGTGCCATTCGTCTGAACAACTTTTGGAATTTATTCGGCGCGATCCAAATGATTCCCTGTCGCGATAGGTGACCATGGAGGAAACCTGGTTATATCACTATGACCCGGAGACAAAGCAACAATCAGTGGAGTGGTGGCATAGCGGCTCACCCCACCCCGAAAAATTTCGAGTGCAAAAATTCGCTGGAAACTTTCTCGCCACGATTGTTTGGGATCAAGAAAACATCCTTCTCATTGATTATCTTCTAAAGGGCTAAACTATCATCGTGGAGTATTACTCATCTCTGCTGGTGCAATTGAAAGACATTTTGAAGAAAAAACGGCGCCAGAAGGTCGCCAAGGGGGTCTTGTTCTTACACGACAACGCCCCGGCTCACCGGGCACTTGCAACCCAGAAGAAACTGGCCTACCTGGCCTTCCAGTATCTTGATCACCCACCCTATTCTCCGGATCCGGCCCCGTCGGCTACCACCTGTTCCCTGGACTGAAAAACAATTGAAGGTCACCATTTTTCGTCCGACGCGGAGGTCATTGCTGCCGCGGAAACCTGGTTGGACGGACAAACGTCTGAATTTTTTTGAGTGGCTTGCAAAAGTTAGAGCAACGGACTAAGAAGTGTATTGAGCTTCGTGGGGATTGTGTTGAATAAATTCCGTGTTTGGTCGCTGTAGCTTTTTTTCTTCCTGGTAGAGTTAAGGACTTATCAGCACTCCCTCGTATTTTCATTATAAATCATAAACGAATATTAGCTGCTAATATTGTATATTCTAATCATGAAACTGGTGGATATGTATTGAAATACGCAGAAAATATATCAGGCCTTCAGATAAAGTGGTGATCGATTTAGTCAAATTTGGACTGCCGTTTACAAGGAGAAACCTAACGTTTTTAGCGTACCTATAAATGTATACGCGGGTATACAACAGTTCTGCACATAACAACAGAGATGTTCCACTTGCACTTATTACGAAAAAAAAAATACCTCATCACTTCCACGTTTCCCACATAAGCAGCGGAGTGCACTGGGCCCCACTGCCCCCAATCGCAATTGGGATCTGCACCAGCTTCCAAGAGATTTTTGACAAGCTGCGGTGACCCTAGGGAAGAGGAAAATACGAGGGACGTCGAAAGCATCTTCTGCACTTCACGAGGAGAGGAAACTCTTCTTGCCAGCCTCCAGAAAGAATTCTTGGAGGAACCCACAGGAAAATTCCATTCCTTACGAGAGTAAGGACCCAAAATATCGCCGATAGCAACTGCAACATTTTCACCAGACCACGCTGTTTTGGCTGCCTCTTTCACCTGAAAGATATTCTGTAGACATTCTTTGGTCTCTTAGTTTCTTACAGACGAAGCTATACAATATAAAACAATTAATTGCGCTTTTTCTAAATTCGTGTTTTAATTTTTATTTTTTTATGTCTTCTACATGTTTGAAACCCGAGGGTTCATCTGCAGCAAGAGGGTTATGTATACAGTTATGGTATCGTATAGTATGCCCTACAGGCATTAGTATAGTGTGTTTTATAGGCATTAGTGTAAGTAGTTTTGTACGTAGCAAAGTGTGTTCGGTAGCACTGCCAATAATCTCGTAGGTAGAAGAGTGTGTTCAGTAGTAATATCGAACACACTCTTTAACATACAGAACTGTTTATACTGATGCATGTAAAACACACTATACCTTACCATAACTGTACATACAGCCGTCTTCCTGAAGATGAACCCTCAGTTTCGAATCATGTAGAAGACATAAAAAATTAAAATTTAAAATATTAATTTAGAAAATGTGCATTTTGTTGGTTTATATTGTATAATTATATTACACTGCGGGGACCGCGGTAGCACAGTGGTTAAGGTGCTGCGCTACAAATCGAAAGGTCGCTGGTTCGATCCCAGCTGGTGTCAGTGGATTTTTTATTGACATAAAATCCTTCCGATCGCACTATGGCCCTGGGGTCGACTCAGCCTCTAACATAAATGAGTACCAGGAGTATTTCCTGGGGGTAAAGGTGGCCGGTGCGTAAGGCTGACAACCTACCAACATCCTGTGCCGTTGTCACGAAATCTGGGAACCTTAACTTCCTGGAACCCTCTGGGCCTGTCCAGGCATGTAATGGGACTGTTTATATTACACTGCACGGTCCACAAAACATAAGAGACATAAATTAGTTACTATACATAGCACTACGCGGGGGTACAAGAAATTGTTACAAGAGTACCTAGATGCAGGAGGGAGAAAGTGACAGAGGCTTCGAACATTTACATAATGATGAGCTGATAATTTACACTCTACAAAAGATAGTCTTAACAAGACCGTATCAGTGGCGAAGAGATGTTTACTGCGCAAAAGATAAGAAAGTTAAAATATTGTAAGAAAGAGATTGGTTGGAAGGCTTAGACGTGGTATGTAAGATAACATTAAAATTTATCTTAAAGAACAAGCGGGAGAATGTGGAGTTGATTCTTTTGAGGACAGGACCCGAAGTTGGCTCTGTTTAACATGGTCGTGATTCTTCAGCTAAAAAAGGGGAAGCGGGGTTTTTAAAGCTCATTAACCACTAGATTCTCAAGAAAATTCTGTCATGGAGTCCATCTATTTCCTACCAAGGTACAGGGCACCTGATCGAAAAGTGATGGAGGCGCACAATATGTCGTCCTGTTGATCATGACGCAAGGGTGGTTGGAGGTCCAGCGACTTCTATTCTGATTCCACTTTTCTTAATTGTGTTACACAGTCGACCCCTAACGTAAGACAGCTTGACACACAAACTCCTGCAATTACGACCTGTGCTGTCCTCACACAGGACGCTCGACGCATGCTAGACGCACGCAGATGTCGAGACATTTCAAGGGAACAGACGTACGAAGATCGTTGGCGGAATAATTCCGTATCTGCCTTTCCAGCTAAAAGCAATTTCGAATGTTTCTAATTTTTATTTTATCGGTTAGGGTTTTTTTTTTAATTTGTGCCCGTCTTAAATTCTGAGACAGGAGAACGTTATGAACGAAACGTTGGCAAGGAGAAAAAATTCCAGAAAGCAGCTTAAATTAGAACTTGGGCTTAAGAGTTTTGAAGACACTTTACAGCGGCTTAAAATTTTTAAGGAAGTACAAACTTTACTTCAACAATAAAGAACGCTTACGCTGTTACGCGGAGATTTTGTATGACATGAAGAGACCGTCTTTCATCCAAATACCACTGGCTTCTTGTTTTAAGAAGCCTCAGTCAGTCAGCATGCAGAAACGCTCCACTTACTCAGCGATGCCCAAGCAATAAAATACTTAAAATAATTTTTTTTAACACAAAGCACTAAATTTCTTTCCGTCATGCACATTTCGGAAAAATGTTGTGTTACTAAATTTACTAGCAGAAATAAAATCCATTTACTTGTCCTCAATTTGCACAAGGAATATTCGCGGACGAACTTGCCATAAATAATATTTTTATTATCGGAAAAAGGGTCCTACTTAACCTTTAGACGCCTAACGTCAACTATAGTTGACGTACCGCACCGCTAACCTCCAAATTTGCATTTTATATATTTATTAAAAAAATATAGGTACCGAATATTTTAAGCATGGAATATACTCTCCGTTTTTTTCTCTTCAAAATGCAGTTTGTTTCATAATTGTAACGTATTTGGTTCCTGTATTATTCACATTTTATATACAGGGTGTGCTAAAATTAAAAAATAATTCCGGCGCC
>Ga0123354_10007046_pt1 | contig 16818 bp, 13 predicted proteins | sample TergutLab28metaG_2_FD_97872 | JGI IMG/M metagenome (GOLD analysis project Ga0123354, IMG submission 97872) | Labiotermes labralis P4 segment gut microbial communities from Petit-Saut dam, French Guiana - Lab288 P4 | ecosystem: Host-associated > Arthropoda: Insects > Digestive system > Gut ...
ATTGGCGGTGACGGAGGGATTTGAACCCTCGGTGGGTTGCCCCACACCCGCTTTCGAGGCGGGCTCCATCGGCCACTCGGACACGTCACCGCCAGAAAGTGTATCAAAGAACTCTTGGATGAGGGTGGCGCATTCTTTGGCCCGTACGCCGCTGGTGACCTCCAGGCGATGGTTGAGACGGGGGTCGCGGACAACATCGAAGAGGGAGGCGACGGCGCCGGCTTTAGGGTCGAGGGCGCCGAAGACGACACGGGCAATTCTTGCTGCCACGGCGGCGCCGGCGCACATCGCGCAGGGTTCTAGGGTGACGACCAATGTACAGCCGTCCAGACGCCAGGAGCCTAGTTGCTGAGCCGCGCGTCTGAGGGCCAGCACCTCTGCGTGCGCGGTCGGGTCATGGGACAATTCTCGTTCGTTTCCGGCTTCAGCGATGACCTCCCCTTGTGCATTCAGTACCACAGCGCCGATCGGTACGTCGGCATGCAGTCCAGCCTGACGGGCAGCATCTAGCGCTTTGTCCATGGCGGTATCCCACATCGTCATCGGGCCTCCTGACTGCCCGCCATGATAGCGGATGCCTGACGACCGGCCCCACGCAAACCACACCGTACTCGTGTGTTTTCCTGACGCGACAGACTCGATGGGCTAGTCTGAAAACCGTCAGACGAATGCGAGTGTCCATGGTCACGTACCTTCTCAAACCCCGGATTCCCGGTGGCACGTGGGTGGCTGTCGCCCTGCTGGTGGTCGGCCTGGGCATGATCGGCGCCTCGTTCACCGTCCACGATTCCATGAGTTTGAGGGTGTCGGGATGCGTTGTGGCAATCCTGGGGCTGATCCTGCTTACCATGACCATTGTCGCTAGGCGTAAGCAACGGGTCTGGGTGACTTTCGACGACGAGGGGTACACGATCGAGAGCCCGTCGGGGGAGTTTTACGGCTCCTGGATCGACGTGACCGACGTCACAGTTTCGCGAAAAACCGCCAAGATCATGCTCTGGCACGGGCCCAAACGCCGTACTGTCATCGTCCATCCCGCTCGTGAGATCGACGATGAATTCATGAAAGTACGCGAGGGAATCCGCCAGCATCTCGAGCAGTAGCCGCCGAGAAAATCGTGGCAGAATGAAATCACGCCGGAAGCGGCGATCACAAAAGAGGAGTTGTCATGCTGACCCATGCGTACGGTTTTGTCTCGTCAACCAGCCCGTGCAGCCCGACCCAGATCGAGCGGCGCGAGCCCGGACCCAAAGATGTCTTGATCGACATTGCCTATTGTGGGGTCTGTCATTCGGATATCCACACCGCGCGCGGGGAATGGGGTCGCGGACATTATCCGTTGGTTGTCGGCCATGAGATCACAGGAACAGTACGGGCGGTCGGCGCTCAGGTGACTGCGTGCAAACCCGGCGACCGGGTGGGCGTCGGTTGCATGGTCGATTCCTGCGGTGAGTGCGAGTTTTGCGCCCAGGGGCTCGAGCAGTTCTGTGACCATGCCATCTTCACCTACAACTCCCGCGACCAGTGGGGGCAGACCACGCAGGGCGGGTATTCACAGGCCATCACGGTCCAGGAACATTTTGTGTTCTCCATCCCCGATTCCATCGCGCTGGACGAGGGTGCGCCGCTGCTCTGCGCGGGGATCACGACGTACTCTCCCCTGAAGCGCTGGGTCCAACCAGGCATGAAGGTTGCCATCGTGGGGCTGGGCGGCTTGGGTCACGTGGGCGTCCAGATCGCAGCAGCCCTGGGCGCCGACGTGTCGATCATCTCCCACACGATGTCGAAGCAGGCCGACGGGCTGGCGCTGGGAGCCAACGCCTACTACGCCACGGCAGAGGCAGGCACGTTCAAACACCTGGCCAACCAATTCGACATGATCCTTTCCACAGTGTCCTCGACCGACGACTACACCAGCTATATCAATTGCCTCAACAAGACCGGTGTTCTGGTCAATGTGGGGATGCCCGCCGAGGCCGTCGACATCCACGTGAGAGCCCTCAGCCCGCTGCGCACCCTCCAAGGTTCGCTCATCGGCGGCTGCCTCGAAACCCAGGAGATGCTCGACTTCTGCGCCGAACACCAGGTGCGCCCGCGCATCGAAACCATCACCGGCGACCAGATCACAGACGCCTATGACAAGGTCGTTCGCTCGCAGGTACGGTACCGCTACGTCATCGACGCCAACACCCTGGGACAGCGGTAGGAGCAGTACGGGCGACACCGGGAATTCCCGCCACCAGCCATCCCGAGGAGTGTGACTCACGATTCGTGAGCGTCCATGTTTCTACCCGAATCAACTAGAGTGTGGCATGCTTGTCACAACAGCAGGGGGAGGGCACTCATGGACAAGGCAACGGTGATCATCACTGGCGGGAATTCGGGTCTGGGTTATGCATGCGCCAAAGACATCGCCTCAAGCAGTACGGACTACACCGTCGTACTGGCTTGTCGGAATCAGCAAAGGGCAGAGTCCGCCGTCAACCGCCTACGACAAGAAACAGGCAACGCCAATGTCTACTGGTTGATCCTGGACCTGGCCAGCCTCACATCCATCCGCAGCTTCTGCGCCGCCTACCAGGGGGAGAACTATCCACCTTTGTACTCTATTGTGTGCAACGCCGGGTTCAACTTGGGCAAGAAGCTGGAATACACACAGGAGGGTTACGAGGCCACCTTCGGAGTGTGCCATCTCGGACATTACCTGTTGGTCAATCTGTTGCTGGGCCAGATGGTCGACCACGGACGCGTCCTCTACGTCAGCAGCGACGTCCATCGGACCAAATTCTCACACCGTCAAACGACCTTCACCGACGCGTACGCCGTGGCCCACCCCGCCCCCGGTGGACCTGAGATGCAGCATTACGCGGTGGCAAAGACGTGCGTCATCCTGGGCGCGTACGAGATGGCTCGACGACTGGACGCGCAAACCTCCACCCATATCACTGTCAACGCCTTCAACCCGGGCATGATGACCGACACGAACATTTGGCCGTACCCCCGAAATAAGATCCTGCGCCGCATCGTGCAAGCCGGACTCGACGTCACCGCCCTCGCCCTGAGACAACGCAGCACGTCTGTTCGCTCAGCCAAGACCCTGGCCGGTCTGGTCACCCAACCACGCTACCAGGGTGTCACGGGGAAATATGTCTACTACCTGGGGCCGTCCTACCCCTCCTCAGACGCCACCTACGACCTCGACGCGGCCAAAAAACTCTGGAGACAAAGCGCTGACATGGTCCACCTGAAAGCATCGGAATCTTTGTTGTCCTTGACCTGAATCCACCGATCCATTGCTGCTGCGCGTCCCTAGATGGGCGCCCTGGCCCCATCGCCCCCGCTCAACAGACGTCCAGTCTGCCTTCGCGTTGTCGCTGTGCCCAGAGCACCCATCTAGTGCCGCTCGCGACGCAAGCGATCGGTGGATTCAGGCCTGACCTGAGTCCACCGATTCACGGCTCCTGCGCAGTGGACCCGCGGGGAGGACTGCCGTACTGCCTTACCACACATCTGCCGGGCGGAGGAGCCGATGGTAAACTTGGCCGACTAGGAGCCTGCTGACGTGGGTTGTGGGTTCCCGGCCATTTCGAACGAGGAGCTATCGTGTCAGAACTGCCTCCGCCATATCCAGGCGGCGGTTCACCACCACCATCCTCGCCTGGCCCACCGCCCGATGACAGTGCTTTTTCAAATGTGAGCACCCCGGACACCGATACCCCAACCACACCCACCTGGCCATTTTCCCCTGACACAGCGCATCTGCCGACTGCTTCCGACATCCTGGACACCCAGCAACCGCCCCCCTGGACACCCTCACCTCCGCCGGCGTGGGGGCCGCAACCCTCGGCGTGGGCGTCGCAACAACCGTCGTGGGTGTCCCAATCTTCGATGACGGACTCGCCGGTTCACTCGCAGTGGGCCGCGCCAACCGGTCGTCCGGCCCGCCATTCCAAGCGGCGGCGCGGATGGCTGGTGGCCCCACTGGTCATCATCGTCGCGATCGCCGTGGCCGTGACCGTGGTCATCTTCGTACCTCGCCTGGGCTGGCATCGAACCCAGTACGGGTACGACATCGTCGAGCAGAAGACGCTGTCGGCCGATCAATCGTGGACGATCTCGCTGCCGATGACGACGACCGCCTATGGGCCCGAGCAGGGCAACCAGTGGGACGGGACCGTGGATGTTTTCACCGACCCGGCGCTGACCTACGCGTACACCGCCGTCGACACGACGGGGAAACTGACCATCACTGGTGTCAAGGGCATCTTCTCCCCGGCCCAGGAGCAGGCCACCGTGTCTTCCAACCTGCCCAGTTCCGTCGCCAACCTGACCCTCGGGAACCAGAACGCCTGGCCGTCGGGAACGTACTATATCGTCGAATGGAAGGGCTTCTTCGGCGGTGCGCTGGACCATCCTCGGGTCCACATCTTCACCGTGACCCCGGTCGCCGGTGAACTCGCGACGCCCCAATTCACCATGGCCGTCACCGACCAGGGCATTCCGCAGTTCTCGTGGACAAGCATCGACGGGGCGGTCGGCTACTACATTCTGAAGCGAAACCCTGTTGCCCCGAACACCGACACGTCTTTGGAAATCATCGGTACGGCTGTGGGCGACGCGACCAGTTGGCTGGCATCCAGCCAGGACATGACGTACCAGAATGCCCGCCAAAACGGTGCCGACGTGCAGACGTACAACACCGGCTTCCAGGCGCTCGACCCCGGCGGAGGGCCTTGTACTTCCGATGATGTGTCCTCTGCTCACGGAACCACCCAGGATGATCGGGACAATTATCATGCGAGCTTGCTGTATCCCAGTTATGCGGTCGTCGCCGTCGATTATGACGGCAATACGACTTTGCCCGCCGAACAGAATGGGCACGACCTCGTCGTCAACACCCCCGTCACCACGGCCACCAGCCAACTGGCGGCAATGACCCCCGACACAAACCCTAGTTTGTTCCTACCTACGACGTACCCTGTGGTGATGGGCGACTGCCGGGTCAATCTGTTCAATGTCACCCCCACATCGTTGACCACCTACATCACCGGCAGCACAGTGACACTGACGTACGCGGTCGACAACACCCTGCTCACCGGTTCGGTCACCGGCGCCGACGCGGCATCGAAGACCCAGGTCCGCGCCATGGGCAGCCAACTGGGCTTGCGCGAGTTGACCTCGTACGGCCCGATGGAGGACCTCAACATCATGGCATCGTCCGACGTCATCTCGTACTCCGTCGGCCGTACCCCCTCGACAACAGCACCTGACTCGCCGTACACCTGGAATGGCACCTCTGACATGGTGAAATACATCGCCGCTAACGTGTTCGCAGGCAATGAAGCCATCGACATGAGTCAATACATCGCCGATCCCAATTCCCCTCTCATCTACGACGCGGCCAATGAGGCTTTCCTCCAGAACCCCTACATCACCGACATGGCGCCAACCATCGGCATCCTGAACGACGTGCTTTACGTCAACTACGAGATGAGCCCCGACGCGCGTGCCGCCTCCGCCGCGCGCATCAAGGACAAGGTGGACCAGGTCACCGCCGCCATCATCACCCCCGGCATGAGCGACCGCGACAAGGCCCTGGCCATCAACAAATATCTGGCCACCACTGCGGTCTACGACACCGCCGCCGCCGACTTCGCCTCAACCAGCAATCACACCGTCCAGGACTATATCAACCGCTTCCCCAACTCCTGGGACGCCGAAGGAGTCCTGATCGACGGCACCGGAGTCTGTTCCTCGTACGCCTCCGCCTTCAAAGCCCTAGCCGACGCATCCGGCCTTGTCAGCGTGACAGTCACCGGCTACGCCGACAACTCCGGCCAGGGCCACGAGTGGATCAAAGCCCAGCTCGGCGGCACCTGGCAGATCATCGACCCCACCTGGAACTCCAACATCTGGGAACAAGTACGCGGCAACATCCAAACCTACTTCGGCCTAACCGACACCCAAGCCAAACGAACCCCCTTCGACGCCTTCGTCGTCGACTCCTTCATCCCCAACTACGACACACCATAGTGGCGATTCCCCTCGGGGATATAATGCTGATATCTGACTGTCAGTCGGTCATGGACTAACGACAAAAGCCGGGAGTATGGTGGACAATGATTCGGCGTCAACAAAGTATAGAGTCTCGTTTTTATCATCCAGTCGCAAGAGGATCAGTACGGCCCAGAGCCGGTCGCCACGTGATCATGGTGGTGGCGCTGTTACTGCTTGTCGGAGGAGAAGCTGGATGTACATCTTCAGGCACTCCTTCGCCAAGCCCAACTCCTAGTACGGCTGCAACTGACACTCAGAATTCGGCTTCAACAGTCGTGAAACTCAAACGAGAGTTGGGTGACGCGTACCCGCCTTCGAGTGAGTTCCAGAACGCAATTCTTGCGAAATCCACCATCACTTTTGCTGACTATCAGAGCGCAATGGAGGCGACAGCATCCTGCGCGGAAGCCAAGTGGCCCATGTATCGGGTGAGCGTTGTCGCACCGATGACCAGCATGCCGCAATTGTTGGGCTTCAGCGTGAATTCGGGCACGGTAGAAGGTGACTCGTCAGTGTCGTTAAGCGGTCCAATGACGGATTCCCCGGCTGACGCGGGCTCAATCTCTGATAGCCCATCAGCGTCTGGTGACTCTTCCAATCCGTCATCAGGGCTTGCCATCGGCGATTCTGCATCGACATCAAGCACCACTGGCGACGTAGACTCCATGTCTGCCATGAATCACGACCTCTCCATCTGCGAGGCGATGTATTCTGCGCAAGTCGAGGACTGGTGGAAACTGAATCGGCCGTGGGCCTTGACGGGCTCAGCATTGACTCAGCAACGAACGGCATTCGTTCAGTGTGTGACTGCGGCTGGCCAGAACATTCCAGCGGACAGTAGTGACGCCACGATATTCGCGTTGGTCAATGATCTCGATATTTACACTCAACTGACACCAACACAACAAGCGGGTGTCAGTGCTTGTGATACTCAATATCAGTTGTATCTACAGTCGATCAATCCGAATCCCCTTGGTGGTTCCTAGATGGGGCATCGATTGGGCCTATGGTTTGGAACGTTGATCGTCGCGATTATTGTTCCCGTGGTAGCGCTCGTCATCGTCGCTGTGGTGGCACCGAGCGTGTACAAACCGGTCGACGCGGTTCCGACACCGATCACCTTGCCGGTCAGTACGACCACGGACAACAATCCTCTGGCGGTGAAGGCGTCTTTGACCTGGACACCGGGGCCGCAGATGGTTGCGCCTGCCTGGTCGGGGTTGGTGACTCAGATCGACATTCACCTCGGCGACACCGTTTCGTCGGGGGCTGTTGTGGCGCACATCGATGGCTTGACACGGGTGGCGTTGGCGTCAGCTACACCGTTCTATAGGCCATTGGGTACGGGAGCGCAGGGAGCCGATGTCGCGATGCTGCGTGATGCCCTGGCTGGATTGGGGATCAGTCCCACGGGCTCAGGCTCCACGTTTGACGCAACCCTTGGCAGGGCGGTCAGCACCTTTCAGACGAAAATCCTTGGATTATCAGCAGCGTCCGCCGACGGTGTTTTCGATCCCTCCCTGGTCGTCTACCTTCCAGTATCTAGCCTGGTGGTGGACACTATCGACATGACAGTGGGGACTCCGGCACCGGCACAGGGCCAAGAGATTGTGACAAGTTCACCGACCCTGCAACCATTCACATTGTCGGCTTCTTCACGCAGTTTGCCCGCCAGTTCGGACGGGTACGTGTTGCTGCTGAGCAACGGGCAGCAGGTACCGCTTGAGGCGGGGTTCACGCTGAGCGATCCGACTAATCTGGCTGCGGTGGCATCGACCCTGCCAGATCGGCCCACCAGTTTCACTGGTCAAACCCAACTGACGACACCACAGACGTACTCAATGGTGCCAGCATCGTCCATTGTTACTGGGGCAAATGGCAAGTTCTGTGTGTTCACGCTCGACTCCTCAGGGAAATTCACTCCAATCACGGTCCAACCCGGTGGCGGACTGCCGGGCCAAACCGAAGTGACGCTCCCAGACTCGGTGACATCCGTGGTGTCCAACCCCGGGCCGCTTCACTTGACGGAATGTCCGGGCTCGTGAGTACCCTGGTCGTCGAGGATCTTGGGTACCGCTATCCCGGTGGTGCCACCGAAGTCCTGTCGGGAATCGACGTCCGGCTCGAAGGTGGCCGGATGTACGCGTTCATGGGTCCGAGCGGCTCCGGCAAGTCCACCTTGTTGTCTCTGATCGGCCTGCTCATGCGACCCAGTACGGGCCGCGTGGTCCTCGACGGTGTGGACACCTGGGCGTTGCACGGCAGTGCGGAAGCCGTACGCAGCGTCGCATTCGCCTGGGTCCTGCAAAACGTGGCCTGCCTGGAAGCCCGGTCGGCTGTGGACAATGTGGCCCTGGGGCTGTGGGCTCAAGGGATCCCCACCGGCCAGGCCCGGCAGATCGCCATCGAAGCTCTGGCGCGAGTTGGGCTGACTGATCGGCGTGAGGCCCGGGCCACCGAACTGTCGGGAGGCGAACTCCAGCGCATGACCATCGCGCGGGCCATGGCGTCCAACCGGCTGATCATCTTGGCCGACGAGCCCACCGGACAACTCGACGCCGCCAACAGTGCATCGGTGACCGATGCGATCCGTACCTGCGCTGAAGACGGCCAGATGGTTGTTATCGCCACCCACGACATGTCCGTGGCCGCTCAGTGCGATGAGGTTTTCACGATCAAAAACGGCAGCATCGAAGACCACACCATTGTCACATCACCGGCCCACCCAGACCGACGAGGCAACCCATGGCTAGAAGATTGAGTACGGTCAGGGCTGAAGACAAGGCCCACGAGGCAGACACGGGCCTGAGGAACATCGATCCCGGACCAGGATGGAAAGCCGACGTTTTAATGGCCGAAGCCTGGCGCAACACTGCTGCGCGTCCGGCCAGATTCTCTCTCCTGGCGCTGGTCATGTTCCTGGTCTGCATGGCCTTGGCACTTGTCGAGTCGATCACCTCCCACAACATCGACTCGGCGACCGCAGCGGCTATCGCGGCAGGGGCGACCACGATCAAGATCACCGGTGATCCCACAACGCCGATCACGGCACGGTCATGCGCCGGCCTCGACAACCAAGCTGGGATCGTGGCAGCCGGTGGCATCGACAATGTTCACAAGGTGTACGCAGCAACCAGCCCCGGTCTGGCGTTCACCATGGCTGACTCCACCGGAGATCTTGTCGGCACTCTGACCGGCCATCCCAGCGCGCAGAATCCGGCCGGATTGGTCATCCCCAGCCAGATCGCCCAAGAATTGGGCAGCGTACCCGGGGGTGTCCTCTCCATCGGGGGATCGGTCTTCAGTGTCGCGAGCATCCAGCCCCTGGACCAGCGCGACCAGACCCTGGGGCGTACTGTTCTCTCTCAGGTGGCGCCCACCGGAACAGTCAGCGCCTGCTACGTGCAGTTCGGTGTTGGTGCGTTCTCACAAGGCATGACGCTGGTGCAACAGTACTTCACAGGCATCAAGGGACTCAACGTGGCGATCCTCGACGCCAATGGGCCTCTGACAGACCCCGATAGTCTCTGGACCCATCGCACAACCCAGTACGGATGGGTCGTGGCAGGCCTGATCTTGGCAGTGTTCTTCGTGTTCGCGGCGCGCAGCCGACGCCCGGAACACGCCGTCTATCTGATCGTGGGAAGCCCCCGCGCTCCCGTCGCCATGCTGTTCCTGGCTGAGCAAGCTATCGTTGTGGCGACCGCCACGCTGGCCACGTTCGCCTGGCACGCGCTGTTCTGTGCCCTGATGGGCGCCGACTAGCTGGAATACGTCGCCGGTGTCGACTCCGTGATCCGGACCTGTCTGCTGGTGGTCGCCCTCATGCCCCTGGGTGCGGCATGGCTGCTGCGCTCCAACCTGACAACGGTGTTGAGACAACGTACCAGTTAGTTAGCATCACCTCGGAGATGGATTCTTAGAGAAATGTCAGAGCACTGAGTCATAATAGAAACTGCCTTGAGGAATCACTGATTTTCCGTGCACCGCCCTTTGAACGTCAGTGAATCCTTCACTGTGTCGTCCGGTCAGTTGGAAAGGAGCCATGATGGCTCAACAAGGATGGTATCCCGATCCGGGTGGACAATCTGGCATGTTCCGTTACTGGGACGGTAGTTCCTGGTCAGAGGTCCTTTCTCCCACTCCTTTGCCGGGGCCGCCTTCGCAATATGGCGCTCCGCCTGCGGCCCAACCCTGGGGATCGTACAGTTCTTCGCCATCCGCGTCCGTCTCGGGAGAATCGGTTCCCTCGTCCCCGATGCCCATAGGGTCCACGGCAGCATCAGGGGCGTACTCACAATATCAATCCATGCCGAAGGCGAAGACGAAGAAGCCAGTCGCCATGGTCGTGACGATCGTTGTCGGGGTCCTGGTCTTGGCGCTCATTGCTTATTTCCTTGTCACACGGGTTTTCACTGGATCGGGGGGCGACAATCCCAACAATCCGGTCGGCAACCCGACCACACAGGTGTGCCCGAAGGACACCAACACCAACGATCGTGCAGACCATCCCAACGATGGGCGGGTGTACGGAGGGGCTCTGTCGTACCCGCAACTGGCAAACCCGTGGGGACCGGTCGACATCACTGACACGCGTATCCCCTTCGGACGCGACGTCGCCGAACAAGTGATTCCGATCCAGGAGAATTACGACGGCTTGGGTGCGTCGTGGGTCGCATCCGTCATGGTCGGCGAGTTGTACGCCGGCGACGGATTCTACGACCCGCAGGAAGGGTCACAGATCGTCAACCAATGCATCTTTGGAACCTTCTACGGCAACACCAAGGTGACAGCCGACACCCAGCGTTCCGAGGCGTACACACTCGACGGCTACGACGGCTGGATCACAGAAACCAATTTGTCGTTCTCCATTCCCCACCTGCAGACCACATCTGAGTTGGCGATCGTCATCATCGTGAAGACTTCGGCGATGTCTTCCTCAATCTTCTACGCGTCGATCCCGAACAACGCCATGCAATATAAACCGGATGTCGACGCCGCCATCGCAGACCTGCAAGTCACCACTTGACGACTCTAGGAGCTTCAACCCATCAGTTGTGAACAACAACCAGGGTTCCGGTGTCGATCCAGTCGTACATGGTCTTGGCCAGATCGGGAGGCAAACCGACGCAACCGTGTGAGGCTGCGTGTCCGAACGAGGAGACCCAATAGTTGCCGTGGATGGCGATATCCCCGTCGAAGTACGCGATCCAGGGAACGTTCTTGGCCAGATATCCCGGCCCGGACATGTCCTGGAGGGCCACCTTCAGCCAGACGTGGAAAATCCCGGGGTGGGTCGGAGTGCCGGGCAGGCCGATGACAACACTCCATGTGCTGACGGCTGTCGTGCCCTCCCACCGGGTGACCGTGAAGTTGGTGAGATTGACCTCGACCCATTGCTCACCATTGGGAACTAGATACTTGTCGTCCATCGGGACGTTTTCGCTGGTGGGCGGCTGTGTGACTGTGTCCACCGACAACGTGAGTCCAGTGCCTGCGGTCAGCGCGTCCGAGACCGCAGAAAAGACGCCGTCAGGATCGGCCAGACTCGTTCCCGCTGCGCCGTTCTGCTGGGTTCCCAAGACTTCGCCATCGGGACGCAGCAGCGTCTGCTGGGGAGTCATGGCCGTCGTCAGATTCTCCGACAGCAAGTCGGGCAGATCGGCCGTGACCTGCTCAGAGTCGACGCCAACCTTGAGGGCGCCGGTTGCCGGGTCCGGGGTGAAGACCGTCCACCCGGCAATCGTCGACGCCGGGATGGTGTAGGTCTTGCTCCCCGCAGTCAGGACGTACGGAGCGGCCAAGCGCTGATTCGCGGTGTCCGCGGCAGTCTGGGCAGCGGTGTCCGCAACCTGGGGAGGCTCCTGCTTCGTCGCCACCTGTAGCGGTGACTCAATCCCCTGACCATAGGCGAGTTCCTGGGCCACCTGCGGCTCGTCGGCCTGGAGCCCTGCCCTCCCGGGTACGGCCACGAACTTCTGCTGATCCGCATCATAGGTGACGCTCGCCGGGACCGACTTCTGGTCCTGGGCCACGAAGGTGTTGTCGAGCAGGTCCTGGAGTTTCTTGTGATCGACCGACATCACCAACGGCACATTCTTGGTTGTGAACGGGCTGTACTGGGCAGCGACCTCGTGCGTACTGCCAGCGCCCATGGCACTGCTGACAGTCTTGTCGAGGTCGAAGGTGACGCCCAGGTCCTTCGCGGTCGCCACCGCCTGATGCCCATCCAACTCCAGAGTGGCCTTGTAGTTGTTGATCAGAGTCTGGGCGACGTCGCGGACTTGGGCCTGCGAAAATCCGGTGATGTCGAATCCGGCCAGTTGCGCGCCAGGCTTGGCATGACTGCCGAAGAACGCAACACCCACGCCGCCGATCCCAGTCAGCGTCACCAACACCACCACGATGGAGACCAGCGTCACCAGGATGCCAGCTTTGGTCCTCTTGCGGTCGGGAGGAGGAGGGACGACATCGGGCCCGGCAACCACCGGGCTAACAAGGGTTGCTGTCACCGACGGTGGTGTTACCGGGGAGGCGCCCTCTGAATCCGTCACTGCACTGGTTGGAGGCTTGGCGGTCGAGTCGTCGGCGGTTCGGTCCTCGGTTGACGAATCTCCCAGGCCGGTCACCAGGTGATTCCGGGGTACGACGATGTCGGGCACCTGGGCCGTACTGCCGTGAGGGGCGATGAAATCTGGTCCGGTGCCCTCTGCCGGCTGCTCAACGGCAGCAGACTCGACCACGTCTGGCTGCTGGTCGGACGATGCCAGGTATGCTACCTCGGGAGCTTTGGCTGCGCCAGCTTCTTGGGCGATCTCGGCCGCCTTGGCTGCGGCGGCACGTTTCATGGCCTCGGCTCGCCTGGCGGCTTCGATACGCCTGAGTATGGCCGGACGCTTGACCGGAGGTTTGGTGATCGTGTCGGGTACCACCGCAGCAGGTTGGCCGGCGTCGGCAGGTGTGGCCCCGGTATCACTGTGGTCTGGGGCTGCAGACTGTGTCGCGGCGTCGCAGGAATCGTCGTCAGCAGACTGTGTCGCAGCGTCGCGGGAATCTCCGTCAGCAGACTTCTGGCTGTCGGCGGCCAGATCTGGATCGGAGGACTGGTCAGCAACTGGAGCTTGTGGCTTATCTACAGGATGGTTCGGGTCGGCTGGTTGGCCTTCGTCACGGGGTTGCTTGGCGTCTGCACTTGTCACAGCGAGTGTGGATGGCTCAGTAGACGTGATCGGTGCCGAATCAGAAACTTGTTTCATCGCGTCGGCGTGCCCAACGATCTCAAGGTGCGTCGCCAGGAGAACTTCCGACAGCGGAACAACATCCGCTGAGCGTGAGCCGTCTGGCTCCGGCGTCGAAGTCGAGAATGGTTCAACTGCTGGGGCCATCACCGAATCAGCATCTGGCATGACGTCAGGAGACGCCTGTGCTTCTGCGGGTTGATCAGCATTGTCCGTTAAATCGACGACTGCCCGCGTACTGTCCGAAGAAACCTGTTCCATTGTGTCTTGGCTGGCTCCCCGATCGGCGGCCGCATCCCCCACCCGAGGATTATCGGACGATGCGGCAATATCCACAGAATCAACGACACCTGTTGGCTCCGCGGTCGCGTCAGGGTCTGGTGTGGGATCGGCCTGGGCATCTGGCTCCTCGGCAGGCTTGCCTTCGTCGCCAGGTGGGCGGTTCGCAGTGTGTCGGTACAGGGCCATTTCGCCTCCGTTCAGATCATCCGTCCTGGCCAGTGGGTGCACACCCTCACGTCGGTCAACTGTGGTGGCTGTCAGGGAGCTTGTTCGGGGGGGACCTCAAGCGGACTATTGTGCGATTATACTCACTGTATTTGCCGCCGTTGAGTGGGAGCACGCCATTGATATGGAACTTTTATATAATTCTCACGGCTGACAATAAAAAACTCGCGATGATGTCTTCCGGGCACAGAAGTTTTGTTTGTGAGTTCTTCAGGCTGGGACCTGAAGTCGGTTTTTCCCGCGCCTGGACTATGCTCGTACTTGTGATTTTCAAGAACGTGGGAGACACTCGTCCGTACCCTGATCACAACCTGGCTGTGAAGGATTGGGTCAAGATCGAACCGCATGAGGTGCGGCTCGACCAGTTGATCACGACAAAAAGCACCCTCGATCTGCACACCCTGCTCGCGGAGGACTCGACCCTGTTCGGAGACCTCTTCCCCCATGTCGTGTCGTGGCGCGGCTCGCTCTACCTGGAGGACGGTCTCCAGCGGACTCTGCGGGCTGCCCTCCAAGGCCGGGTCGCCATCCACGCCCGCATCCTGGAGTTGCCTCTCCCAGAGGCCGAGTAGACCAGATGGATGTAGGCCGACTGGTCCGTTCTTGAGCCAGTCATCGTTGCTTTTCCCCCGACTCTGCCGCATGCATGCGTCGTCACGGACCCCTGATGGGTACAATGGCAGCGACGATGGCATGCGGGAATGAGACGAGGAGGGTGAGTGAACACCAAGAGACTGGGACCGAAGCTGTCCACGCCCATTACCCTGGTCATTCTGCTCGGGATTCTGGCCGCAGGAGTCGGCTGGGGCTACAAGTCTTTCATGGCAACGCCGCCTGGGCCGCCGCCGCCGACGTGCGTGACGATGCCGATGACGGAGATGACCACGGGGGCAGTAACAGTCAATGTTTACAATGGCGGCAGTTCGACCGGTCTGGCGGGACGCATCGCGGATGCGTTGCGCAAAGGCGGTTTCGTTGTCGGCACAGTCGCCAATTCCAGTACGAAGATACTGACCATTTCTATCGTGGGTAACGCCACTGACAGCCCAGAAGTACAACTGGTTGCCGCGTGGTTCAACGACCCGGAAATCCAGGCCGACGGCCGGGCCGACCACTCGGTGGACATCGTTGTGGGCAACGGTTTCATGCTCGACACGGGGATGGCGGCCTCGCCGCCCAGCAGCATCGACATCCCGGCCGGCGAGGCGTGTTTACCCGCCACCGGGACTCCAACTCCGACGCCCACCGACCAGGCGACCCCGGGGGGTCAGCCCACCTGATAGTCTCATCACGTGCCTGATTTCCAACCATTCCCGGCTTTGAGATACGACCAGGGGATTGACCTGCCCGCTGTGCTCGCGCCGCCGTACGATGTCCTGTCCGAACGCGACACTGAACAATTGCACGCTCTGAGTGCGTACAACATCACACACATCGACGTACCTGAGAATCAGGATTACGGACATGCGGCAGAGGTGTTGCGCGCGTGGATCGCGGACGGGACGCTGACGCCAGACGATAGTGCCACATTGTCGATATATCGGTTGAATTTCATTGACTCTGCGGGTACGCCGCGCGAGATCGTGGGAGTGCTCGGGGGGTTGGAAGTCGTCGACGCGCCGACGGGTGACAGGTCGGAGGTTGCCGGAGGGGGTTCGGCGTCGACCCGCCGGACGACGGTCCTGCCGCACGAGCAGACGACCCCCAAAGCGTCGACCGACCGGTTGGAGTTGATGCGGGCGACAGCGGCCAACACCTCGCCTGTGTGGGGGTTGTCCCTTGCCAGCGGGCTGGCCGAGGCCCTGCGGGACCCTGCAGAATTCATGGGGTCGATCGATGTCGAAGGTGTCACTCACACCTTGGAGCGGATCACCGATCCGGAACGGATCGCGGCCATCCAGCAGATTCTGGCAGCCGATGACGTCCTGATCGCTGACGGCCATCACCGGTATTCGGTGTCACGGCAGTATCGCGACGAGGTGCGTGCCGCCACCGGGCGTACTGATACCAGGGCCGAGCAGACGTTGACGTTCGTCAACGAGCTCATCGACGACCAACTGTCCATCGAGGCGATCCACCGGTTGTACGCCGGGGTGTCCGCTGAGACGCTGCGCGCCGGGTTGGAAACTTGTTTCGACTTGTCGCCTCTGACGGCGGGTACTGCTGGGGGCGTGACTGCCGCGACTTTGGGTGAGATGGTGACATCGGGCCGGATGGTCCTGCTGTGGCCCGACGGTTCGGCCGAATGGATGTCGCCCAAACCTGGCGTTTTCGACGGCATCCGCAACCTGGATGGGCTCTGGCTGGAGACTGCTCTCCAGGGGGTCCAAGCCGACGTGACCTATCAGCACGGTCTGAGTGAGATGGTGAACACCGTTGCCAACGGTCAGTTCACCGCCGGTATCCTGATTCGCCCGACTTCCATCGACGAGATCCGCCGGACCGCCCGCGAGGGACTCCTCATGCCACCCAAGTCGACGTTCTTCACCCCCAAGCTCCTGACCGGGTGGGTGATTCGCCCCACCGAACCGGTGGTGCAGAATGACACCACGACGAGCGCTGATCAGGGCTGACGACACCACAGTTGACCTCCACACACACCCGTACTGTCTCGTGGACATGACGGGGTTATAACGTAGTCATGTCTCAATCTCCAGGATGTGCACTTTCGTGGTGCTATCGCGTCTCAGTACAGTGGGGTCCATGAACGTTCCAAATCTCATTCTTTCCAACGGTGTCCTCATTCCAGCAATGGGGCTTGGCACATGGCCAGTCAGGGGTGACGAAGGGGTGGCGACCGTGCGTACTGCTCTCCAACTCGGATACCGGCTGGTCGACACGGCCGAAAACTACGAGAACGAAACTGAGGTGGGCCAGGGCATTCGGGAGTCCGGTGTGCCAAGGGAGGAAGTGTTCATTACGACGAAGTTCAACCGGAAGTGGCATTCCGTGGATGGCGCTCGACAGGCGGCGCAGAACGCGATGACAAAGCTCGGCACCAACTACATTGATTTGC
>Ga0123354_10007049_pt1 | contig 16816 bp, 7 predicted proteins | sample TergutLab28metaG_2_FD_97872 | JGI IMG/M metagenome (GOLD analysis project Ga0123354, IMG submission 97872) | Labiotermes labralis P4 segment gut microbial communities from Petit-Saut dam, French Guiana - Lab288 P4 | ecosystem: Host-associated > Arthropoda: Insects > Digestive system > Gut ...
AGCTTTACGCCATTAACCTTTTGGCGCCGGAATTATTTTTTTAATTTCAGCACATCCTGTATATAAAATGTGAATAATACAGGAACCAAATACGTTAGAATTATGAAACAAACTGCATTTTGAAGGAAAAAAACGGAGAATATACACCTTGTTTAAAATATTTGGTACCTATATTTGTTGAATAAATATATAAAATGCAAGTTTGGAGGTTAGCGGTGCGGTAAGTCAACTATAGTTTACGTTAGGCGTCTAAACGTTAAACGCAGACTGAGACCCTTCAAGAATTTACGTAGTCCGTTTAACTATCGTTTATCGGCAGCTCAGCTTATAGCATCAAGCCGCAGGAGCATTAATATATGAATTGGCATGGACATGGCAGGAAACGATAAGACGTAATGTGAAGATGGTGTAGGCCTACTATCCACGCATCTGCCTTCAGTATTAGTGCGGAAACGTCTCTGGCAAAGGGCCATAACCGTTACTGCGGGCTGGCTGACTGGGCACACTTGTAGAAAGTCGAATAAGCTGTACACCAACAGCCTAAATTATTGTGTAATTATATATATATATACATATATATACACACACACTAAATCCATAAATGTGGCCGCGAGGAGCGCGTTGAAGACCCATTGCTTTAAAAAAAACTGCACAGAATTACGAAACTGTGAGATTTGAAACCAAATACAAAAACGGCATTTCCATGCGCACAAAATAAACGTTCCGGAATATTGTGTAATTAAACACACCTTGTTATTAATGGAATATGTAAGTACTATTAGCCGACCCTGGTGCCCGTGTGGTCTAAGGCGTATGTCTACGGCCGCTCGATTGCTGGGATCGTGGATTCGAATCCCGCTGGGGAAATGGATGATCGTTTTGTGTTTGTTGTGTGCTGTGCTTGTCACTCATTCAGAGAAGGCCTCCCGGCTGTGCGTGCGTGTGTGCGCGTGTGCGTGTGTGTGTTTGTGAAGCATAGAAACATAATAACGAGGTGGCCGTTGCGCCCCAGGAAAAAACGTTATCGTTGCTATCAGATGCTGTCCTACATTCATTCATATCTTCACCGGCCAAATTGAATTTGACCTCAAGAATATTTTCCACTTCGTAATACTGGCATTACTTCTCTGAGAAGCACACGTATCTACCACTATGTTCCACTTTAGTTTAATGTAAGAAACAACAATGGGATGAATACAGTCGTATCGGCTACATCGGTTATTTTGCTCTTAAAGACGTAAGTGTGAGTTCTATCGAAGAAAATAAGAAGAGCAAGAAGGAAGACCGACTATTTAAGTTCTCACAGTCATGAACATTAACAGACTTCGAATTTGGCACCGTTGTGTTGGAAACATATATATACTAACGCTCCCAGCTTCTTCTGCATCATGTGCTTCTGAACTTTACCCTGAAGAAACAGCACTGTCGGCCTTAACATTTGAGCTCTCAGGAGGCGGACAGCTGCAATTTCATGTGCAGAGCAAATAAAGGACTAACGTTTCGGTATATCTACGTCAGTTTGGATGAAAAATATAAATGGTCTATTTTTGTCAATTTCTTATTTACTTTTAATTAAGCATTCAGTCAAAGACGTTACGTATTGAATTTAAAAAAAATTTAATGCGCGAATCCCATAAGAGCGCGGGGTTAGATTGCTTCAAATCATTCCAGTCGGTCCAATCAGCCTAAGACCGACCCTGGAAAAAAATTCCCAAGATTCTACAAAACGCAACGCTTTTACGTGCCTACAAAAATCACCACAGGTAGGGTCTTCCCAGAACACTCTAATCCTAAGGCAGGTGGCCGTGTCGTCTTTTCACAAGACCGAGTTCGTTCCGAACAATCGTCACAGGTTTATTCTTATCTTAGCAACTGACCAACTTAAAACAAAAAATCTACAGAGTGTGACGATACCAGATGCTGTATAATACAATTTGATCTCCTGATGATGAGCACAACAGTGCTCGAAACATGTAGAAGAATATAATAAACTTACTATAAAACAAGAGTTTGTGCATTAAATTGGTCAAGTGCTAAGATTATACTGAGATGCACGATCAGCAAAACATAAAAGAGCGGGTTTTAGTGGCTAGTTACACATATCGGAAATATCCTGCAGACTAATTTGATAGCCACAGAAACTCACAAAATTTAAATGAAAATTGCATACTGGGAATGTGCATACAGATTTTCACATCATAACGTTAGTGTCGTTCTAGAAATCCACAGTACTAAGAAAATATCCAAGCATGTCCTTCCGAAGAGTTTCAATCATTAGAAACACAAAACGTCTCTGAATAAGGGCTATAAATCAGTGCCTATTTTACGCACCGCACAAAACACTTTATATGTTCCTTACAAAGGCCAATTTATTCGGATCATGTAGAAGAATAATCGCTGTCTTCTTTGAGAATTATGACACAAAATATCATCTGCCATTGTTGGCAGAATTCGAACTTCATGTACAGACAACTACTGCCGTGCGTGAAATTAAATGAACAACAGAAATACGTATTCTAATTACACAGAAGCAACGCACAGTTCATTACAATAGTATATTTTTAATACGTCCGGTTGATTGTTTTGCAGTTCAAAATTAGATGGCAATTACACATTTATTTGCGTCGAATTCATGACTTGATTACCCCCTTTCAAAAACACTGCTGCGTGCAGGGAGGACCAAACTCTCGGGACATAAACTGTTTCCTGAAATATTTACAGCTTCATCAGATATGTAGCATGTAATTTGTTTCTCAAAAATAATTAAAGCCTACTACCGCTGTTCTGGTTGGCTGCCCGGTTGTTACCACTTTCGTAACATTTTAAAACTCGGATGAAGCACACATACTCAACTCTCAACGGTGTTCTTTGCAGGATATTACGGTTACTTGAGGCCTGTTTGTCCATTTATGACCTCAAGTAGAGTGGACTTCACATGAGCCAGTATGGGTGAACATTAAAACTGCCCCACAACTCTTAGGTGAAAGTTGCTCATATAAAATCCTTAGATGGTCTAATTCAAGAGTTGATACGAGATCAGAGACAAACAGAGATGTAGAAAGATGGACGGACGAACAGAAGAGTTAGCATGATTTCTACATTAGTCGTAATATTTTAATATTGAGAACACCTAAGGTAAACAACATAATTGGAACTAATTTCTCGACCGTGCACTTCTACTTTACCACGTAAAGAAACGCCATGCGATGATGCAGAACAGCATTAACTGCCGTGTCAACAAAATTTCGATACTGCATGCTTACTCAGTTCAGTCCGCGTTATGGTAGTGGGCAGTTTATGGCAGCAAATGGTCCGGTACCTGAATAGACAAGTCTTGGAAGCACGCATTTCCTGCAACGTTTAACCTGAAGATGAAGGCAGTACATTCCTCCGAAACCAAGACGTCCATATTGGCTATCAAATCCCAGAAAAACTCAGCAAATACCTATAATGGTATAGACCAGCGATTATCAGAATATTTCTATACGACGTACTTAAAACAATTCGGCTTGATGACCCATACTTTGTTAATTAGGGGGAGATCACAAACAACTTCTTGTAAATTTTGTAATATTATGTCTCATTAACAGTGCGACTACATGCAGATAAATTTAACAAAAACATCTTTTGTCAGCACCTGACTGAATTAAGAATAATACCTACAAATTTTGTACACAGAACACCAGTTACAAAAGTCCCTTATCTTAAGTGGCTAGCATGATGCTGCTATTATTTTCTCTTAATCTGGTCACATGTAGGCCACTAGGAATGCTAGCGCAGTCGGCGAATTTACATCGCTTTCAATCAGTTTCTACATTTCGACTCTAACACACGTTCTCGTGACTGGTGGTTTGGTAATACCTGGTTTACATCTACAAGATCACAACGTCAGACCCTAATTAATCATGATTCATTTTAATATTATCATCTGACCTAAACATGTCTCCCAAATTGTCTATCTTCTTCACATTTCCCGACTACAATGGTAAACTAATTTCTCGCTTCATAACGCTATCTACATATCCTGCCCTTCTCAACCATTTTAATCACTCAGCTAATGCCAGATGAAAAGCAAAGTTACAAATTCCAAGTCGCGGCGAAACGTGACATTCGCTGTAAACTGTCGCATGTCTATAAAGTCGGCTCTGAGACCAGCACAAGGGAAAATAGAATCCATGCCTCGAATCTAGACAGGAAAGGAATCGCATTCCTCCACCAGATATCTCCAGCTCCCATGCATATAAGAAACAGTTCAAGCAATCTTGGGTGTTTTTCCATCTCAGCGTCCGACTAGATATGATTCCAAACTTGCGCACTATACGGAGTGGAAAGCTGAAGTGGAACTGCTGCATCAGTATCACAGCCAAATAGAGTCGGCTCTGTATTTGTGTTTGGATTTTTCAGCATAAAGTCTGTACCGTGAAGATCCCTGTGTCCTGGTATGCGAGTCGCATAGTCTGGTAAGAACGTACTGACATTTCGAATACGCTCCATCCTCCATTTCAAGCGACACAACTACATGAAGGTGGAGACAGCAAGGTATTCCGAAACGTCGTTATGTTTCTGTCACAAATGGCACGCACTTCTGAACATTCCAAACACAATCTTTCACCACGTCTACTATCTAAAAACGAAAATATTAAATTGTATGAATTTAAACATTTACCCCTTATCTGATTGGCTGTTGTCTGGTTCCTCATTTTAAGGAAAAAAAAGAGACCGAAGGGGTTACAGAATAACGTGTTCCAAAAACGTAAAAAGCATTAGGGAGTTTAGATAAAATGGCATAATTAGGAGCTTTATGATTTCTGCTTTACATACTATAGCACTGAAACGATTGAATCAAAGAAACGAAGGTTTACAGTGCATTTATTGTGCACGTGAGAGATATAAATGTAATAAAGTATGTGGGTTGTAAAAGCGGGAGATAAGGACCACTTGGAATATCTCAGTATAGATGGGAGGATGAATATTACTATGCAGACTGGATTCATTTGGCTCAGGATAGTGGGCACCGACGTGCTGTTGTGAAAATAGTTTTAAAACATCGGTCCCCGTAAGAAGTGCGGTTCCAAATATTTCTTAACCAGGTGGAAAACTACGCATTTGCTTCTCCAGAAGGTCTCTGCTGTAAGGTGCTGATTACTGTACTCGATTTGTACATTACAGCTTTCTTATGCTACTCAAAGTGATGAACATTACTTCAAGCACTTGTTGTCATGGATATTCTATAGAAGACACTCAAACCCAAAAACGATTTTAAGAACCATTTCCCCTCCAAGTATATGTGATTAGATATATCTGTAATGAACGTTTCATTATTAAGACGATTATTTGTAAAATGTTACTGAAAACCTTGTCTGTTGTGGCTTGGCTTTGTTGTTGTTGTTGTTGTTGTTGTTGTTGTCGTCGTCGTCGTCGTCGACGTCGTCCCGCACATGTCCAGAACGGTCCTGAGGCCCACCCAACCACCTATATAATGGGTAACGTGTCTCTTCCTAGGGGGTAAAGCGGCCGGGGCGTGGCGTCAATCAACTACCTCAATCTACTGCCGAGGTTAGAGAAAGAGTACAGCTATGCCCCTACTCCCCTTCAGAGTCTTCGTGGCCTTTCCAGGGTAAACTTTACCTTTATTATCATTATTATTATTATTGAATCAAGTTTTTATAATTAACGTGCTAGATAAGAGCAAAGTGATCAAACACACAAATAGCATGAAACACCAATACGTACGGTAAAAATGACATTAACAAACGAAGACTGGCGAACGAGCAAACATAAGAACTGAATACTATACTTATTATATTACTACTATATTATCATACTACATTACAGAGTGTTCTTCACCAAGCAAATTCAGTAACATCCTCCCCCCCCCCACATAGCAGAAATAATAAAATCTTTACGATGATATTTAGACATCACCACACAGTATTTATAAGTTGCACCACTGTTTCGTCGCAACATACTTTCTCTAAATTCCGTATAATTTTTCTCCATTTCCATGCTGATGTCAGAAGTAGTCTATTCGCATGAAATATCGGTAACAACCTACCAAAATATATGGCTCCGTAACTCAGAACACCGGGGTCTTCTTCCATGCCGCAGAAATTTCAGATCTCATATCTTAATGTTCCAACTGCTCCTCTTAGCAACCTCTGTATCTGGAGAGACGTGAGGAAATAATCGTTGCCAGGCAACCGTCTTGCTTTTTAACAATGCATACCCACTGTTCTAAATGCTGATTATAGGGAAGGGGAAGCCGCAAAGCACTCTCGCTAGAGGGCTTTGAGAGATTCATACTGTCACCAGACTTGCTTTGAGGTTATGTGCTTGTTCTGTTTACGCAAGACAAACAACATCAGTTTGTTCCATAATAAGGTTCCATCCTCATCCGTTTCACGGAATGTTATCGATATTATTAGATTAGCGTTACGTCAGATAATGTCAGTAACACGTGATAAAGTTTGTAGTTTGATATAGTTCATACAGAATTTCATGCACAAATAAATAAACCCTACTTGATATTAACTCCACCACTGATTTAACACTGACGGTTTCACAGTATTCTTTCCTACGGGAGATAAACCACGACAGAACTTTTCTTTTTTGACGTTTTGCTGACAGTGCATCTCAGTATATTTATCTCAGTATTTAACCAACTTGATGCACAAAATTTGTTTCACAATAAGTTGTATTTCATGCCTATACATGTTTCGAGCACATGTGCTCGAAACATGTATAGGCATATAATACAACTTATTGTGAAACAAATTTTGTGCATCAAGTTGGTTAAATACCGAGATAAGAGCTTTTCTTGTTTCAGTTTACTGACAAAGCAACTATAAAATTAACTTAACTTCTATTCAACATACGAAGTAGTTTCAAAACTAATTCGAAACACAAAAAAGGGAAACTCACATATAACGCAACCTCGGGAAGATTTCGAACCTGCGCATACTGATTTCTACACTGCGGTTTGTACAGTGCTAATTACAATAAATCAGAACAACTCTTCTGAAGAGAAGTTTCAAATAATTCACAACTTCGCCATGTATTTAGTGCAGAAAATCTTCCATATCGTGAGATAGAAAATTAGATGTTTCCAGATACCGTCTGCACGCTGAACAGTGCGGTATTTCTCTCTCCCCCCTACCTCCATACGCCGGGAATCGATCTTCGAGTACCTTGCACGAGCCGATACCGCAGTCACTATAATGACTGAGCTATACAGTATATGTTTTAAAATGGATAAAAAGTGACACTGTTAAGCTTCTGCGACCCCTTCATAGTTCGTATACCCCATACTATTTCCACAAACGACACGGTGTGGCCAAGTGTCATGCGCCATGATAACAAAATACAAAACGAACCACCACAGTATATTTCAAACAAACATCTGAGGACTGAGTCGACCATGCCTAATAAGAAGTGCCTATCTGGGGGAGCACTTCCATTACTGACTGTGTTTTCCTGTAATCATTTTATGATGCAACGAAATATCGGCAGCCGCAGGTTTTGTTGCCTGGTAACCATCACAAAAAAGAAAGAAATATCGCAACCCAATCTGCTCCATCCCCCCCAAAGCTCAAGTTTCTAAACCAATCACAATATATTCGCAACATTTTGTTATATTGGTACAGTCACTACCGTAGGCAATACACACAATGCTAGTGATTTAATTACTTCTTTAGCCTCTATGATACACACTTGCTCTCTACACGTAAAAGAGAGACAGACAGACACAGAAAAGGAAAGGAAGAACGACGAAAAGAAAGAAAGGAAGGAAAAAAGAAAAAATGTGACAACAGGCCTCCTGTGGGACATGATATCATGCAATCCGGTAGGAATGTGGTAATTTGCAGAAGACTCTGCTCATGACGTCAGCTTCATGAATCGCCGAAATTCTGGTGATATTCACTATGCGCCCCAAACAACGGAGACAGCATGAGATGTAATGGTATCCGACTGACCGGTTTTATCACGAAGAAAGAGGGGGCAAGTTCTTCCGAAACTTTGGCTACCTCTCTACCAGATTACACGACGTCTTAATCCTTAAAGGTATTAAACATCATACACAGCCGTAAGAACTTCAAATCTTATAAGGGTAAATATCAAATTGTACAAACGGAAAGAAGTAATAGATAAAATAAAAAGGAGGACATTTTGAAGATGATAAACACAAAATGAAAAATAAATGCCCTATTGGCATGGAAATAAATAAAATACGGATATACAATGTTCCTTTAAAATTACTTAGGGCAAGCTAGAATATTCCACAACTCTTGCAGAATTTACCTACCATGAAAATAAATGAGCACAGGATGAGGATAACCTAATTATGGATATGTTGTTTTAGTTCGATGTGTTTCCAATTGTATTTATTACACTAAATATTCATATATCCTAGTGTATATTGGACCGTGCATCATTGTGATAGTTGAAGAATATGAGAACAACTTGATGTCACTAGTTGTTATGTTTTATTTCACTTCTTCTATGCTCAACATGTTTCGGACATTAATACATCCATCATCAGGATCCTGCGACTTTTCTATTGTACGAGGGGTGTTCAATAATTTATCTACCTGAGTAAGAAAGAAACAACTTATCACAAAAAAAAATATTTTTTATTTTTTAATGTAGTCCCCTAATAACTCAATACACTTCGTCCACTTTTGTTGCAACGACTTTATCCCCCTGGAAAAAAATCTATTGACTGCTCTTCAAACCAGGTCGTGACTGCCTCCTTGACTTCTTCATCGCTTGAAAATCGTTTACCCCGAAGAAATTTTTTCATAACTCGGAATAGAAAATAATTCGAGGGAGCTAGGTCTGGACTGTAGGGTGGGTGATTCAGCTGTTGGAACCCACATTGCCGAATGGCAGCTTGAGATTTTGCAGACATGTACACTGGCGCGTTGTCATGAAGGAGCAGCACGTCTGCTGAGAGCTTTTCTCGCCTTTTCTCTTTGATGGCCCCTCGCAAAGCGGTAATTGTGTTAGCATAGGTCTGTACAGTTATGGTAGTCTTCTGTGGCATGAATTCTAAAAGCAGAAGTCCTTTCTCATCCCAGAAAACAGTTACCATGAATTTGCCAGCAGATTTTTCAACCCTAAACTTTTAGGGGTGGGGTAAGTCTTGTGCTTCCACTGCATGAACTCCATTTTGGACTCAGGATCTCTGTCATATACCCAAGTCTCGTCTCCTGTCACCAAACGTTGCAAAAATGTTTCGACACCTTCATTCGCCTATCTGCCAAAATCAAACTTTCCAATTTCTGGCACATATCTTCAGAAGTCGATTCCTCATTACTCCCAGTGTGAGGGTCATCTTCAATCGACTCTTTTCCCCACTTAAATTGTTTACTCCAAAATTTCACTTTCTAGTAAGAAGGGGCAGACTCCCCATAAACTGCCACCATGCGTTCAAGTATCTCCTTTGGCTTCTTACCTTCTTTAGTAAGAAATGTTATAACTGATCTTTGCTCCAAATCGAGCAGTTTCTTAGAAACCTCACAGACAGGTTCACTTGACATGCTGTCACTCTGACAGAATCGCACTAAGCTGAGGCTGCATATGTGACACTTCAAGACATGTCCCAACATGCACAGACTTGTTTCAATCCGCTCATTGCCTTCTTTCCTGCTTAGTTAGATAAATTATTGAACACCCCTCGTATCAACACATTGGTCGTGTGTTCTTGTTTAGATATGTGTTTGCATTTAGATGTGGCTGAGTTGGTGTGGCATCCATGTAGCAGACTGAAGCACGCTTCAACCTGCTACACGGATACCACCCCAACTCAGCCACACCGAAACGCCAACACACATCGAAACAGGAACACACGACCAATGTGGTGATTCAATAGAAAAGTCGCAGGCTCCTGATGATGGATGTATTAATGACCGAAACATGTTGAGCGTAGAAGAAGTGAAATAAAACATAATAACTAGTGACATCAAGTTGGTCTCTTATTCTTCAACTATTCATATATCCCTTCACAATACCATCTTCAAAATTCAATTTCATTAATTTTAGTTACCACACGTGGACAGAATCACTAATGACATTTAAATCTGGAGAGTCGCCGTGGACTGATTCGGTGAAGGTTTCTAATCTCTAGTGACACGGAAGTGAGAACTACTAAGTTATCTAGAGGGCTAATAACTAGACACAAGCGCTGACGAACTTGCCGAAACAGCATGAACTGAAGGACACGCATACTAAACTGAAATAAAACTGTTACCTACATAACACACTAACACTTTGCCTTTCATACACGTGCAAAGAGCGTTATGTTAACTGAAGAATAAAAACCATTATTTTGCTTTAGCCTGCAGCCCAGAAACTACTCCAGCCTAACCGCACCTAACCTCCAACCTACAGCAAACCAAGAACGAAACGACCAATGTGGTAACCAATATCATAGTCGCAAGCTCCTGATGATGGGCATAGTAGTAACCGAAACATGTTGAGCCTATAAGAAGTACAATAAATTAATAAGCGGAATATAGTTGGTTTTTATTCTTCAGTTATCACAATGATCCACGTTCCAACAAACATCAGCTTTATGTTGTTAGGAAAGTAACAGATTTTTATTAGGAAAGCTTTAAAAATGTACATAGATATACTCTCTGAGAAGTATGTAGTTTCTTTTCAGTGTAAAAGTAAGTGATACATTTACTTACCATCGTGTTAAAAGTTTAAATGCAGTGTAAAAGACCGATATGTTTTCATATATTTTAACAACAATCAGAATTATTCGTTACAGCTTTCTGCTTTTCCGCGAGGCGTACGGACGAATGCCCACCTGTTTACTTGTCTGCTTATCGCTGCTTAATTTCCAGTGTCATTTGTAGAACAAGCTGAACAAGGGCATTTTCAGACATCCTTGCTAAACTTTGGAGTCATAAACGAAATCGGAGTTACTATATTAGAACAATTACTTCCGGAACATGCATAAATCCCAATACAAATTGTTCACAGAATCGAGCAACACAATTTTCACATTTACTAGTTTAGGCGTGGGCCGGGTAGCTCAATCGGTATAGCGAATGACCACGGGCTAGACGGTCCGGGATCGAATCCCGGAAGGGACGAGTTTTTCCGCCCGTCCAGACTGGCCCTGGGGCCCACCCAGCCTCCTGTAAAATGGGTACCAGGTCTTTCCCGGGGGTAAAGTGCGGCCGGGGTGTGCTGCTGACCACTCACCCCCTTCCAGTGCCGCGGTCATGGAAGAGTAGAGCTATACCTCTACCCACCCTCTGGGCAACACTGGGCTTGTAACGGGACCACTTTACCTGGACGGATCTGGGCCCCCAGCACCTTCTGATAAATCTTCTGAATTATAAAGGAAAATGTTTGGCAGTATACAGTATATGGTAAACAGTTATACTGTGTTGTAAATTCGGGTTGCGTTGAGCACTGGACACTCTGTACTGTCTTATAAATAAACAAGAAAGACAATGTACGTATAAACGTATCACTGAGGGCCGTTCGCGGAATTCTTAATGTCGTGGAAAAGCAATAAATATTACACATTCTGCGTGTGTGTCTGCAGCCTTAGTTACCCAGCATGCAAAGCATATGCGACGAATCATATTGTCATCTGTGGCCTGTGTGAATCTTGGATATGTTTCCACATTATCTCAAAAAACGGCACAATTGGGGGGGGGGAACTGAACACAAAAAGTGTGTTTTGATTTTCTCTGCTAATTCGTGTGAAACATTTATCATTCTAAGAAGAATTCAGCAAGATACGGTCATAAATTTAATGAGGTCTTCATGTAAAATGCCCGTTATTCGTGTCGTATTTCAATAAAACTTCAATTTCCTCGACAGATTTTCGAAAAATATTTAAATATGAAATTTCGTGAAAATCCGCCCAGTGGGAGTAGATTTCTTCCGCGCGGACGGACGGACGGACGGACATACAGACGACACGACGAAGCTAACAATCTCTTTTTACAACTTTGCGCATGCGCCTAAAAACCAAACCAAAAAGAACACTTCGACCGTAACCGAGTTCAGTTTACCTGCGGGTTTATTGAAATCATACAATAAAAAAAAAAAACTATAGCAACATTTAATGGCCCGGCGTATTTCATTTCCTAGTAATAACAAAACGTACGGATAGAAATGAATATTTTATGTATAAGGATACCAGGGTGACGCCTAGTGGTGCAAAATGTTGTATGATGAAAGTGCCAGACGGCAGGTGGTATGGACTATTGGCAACCCGCACATCCACACCCTACAGTAACTCCCGGAGGTATTTCGTAGCATTCCATTTAGAACAAATTCCTGGATTAAAACAAGACGATTCGTTGCTGATTGGATTTCGTATGCTTCATAGAGAAACAAGGGAATACCAAAGTAAATATTGATTTATCTCTGCGAATCAAGAGGCGGGTTCCAAAAAAAAAGTTACTGAAGATGTTTTCAAGAACCTGTAAAGGAATCAGACTTTCGGAAATATGGTAACAATTGTGGCGTGTCATGTAAATTTGTTTTCAATTATCTCGAAACCCACAAGTCTTAAAGAAATGGCGTGTCATATATAAAAATGTCTTTCAGTTTTATCTACAATACTTGCTCGGGACTCTGTTCTCTCCGTTATTTAGCTAATAGAAGACTCCAGTCTGCTCCGTTGCTCTCACGGTGATATGCATGCACATCAGGAATGTTAGAAACATGTGAAAAAGTTAATAGTGTAATTTTACAACTCTTATTGTGATCGTAAACAAATAGGGGGAAAGACACACTACAAAGTCTTAAGCATTTTTCGATTCTCTTAGAGCAACTTCGTACATAATGAGAATGATATTTATTTACTGCAGATACCAGACCACCAGACATGATTTAAAAGTCATTGTTTCAAAATATAATTAAACAAAAAATAACATCAAGTATATTTCTTTCCATTCGGTTAAACATGTCGACATTTATCTAAAAACATTTCCAAGGAACTGTTATACGATATGCATCTGATCTAATGTTGTAAAATAACGATCGTAAAATGACAAGACCTAGACGTTGACTGCATGCATTGTGAACAGCGTCCGCGAGAAGGGTAGCCGCTTTGAAACTATTAATAACGTTTCAACATATCCTGTCAGAGTTTCGTAATGTTTAAATTGCATCATTCGCAAACGAATTTTGCTAAAGTGGAAAATAAAAGGTTTAATAGAAAGTAACTGAACACAAATGCCAAAACGGTAAGCAACATACCAAAGAGAGATACTTCTGATGTTAAGTAATCTGAAAACTTTTTCAAAAACAGATTATAAGGGTGCAAGTCTATTACTCGACAATGTTGATCGAGAATCGTATCTAATTTGGTCAGTGTTTTAAGTTCTCGCCTGCATGACGAAACAGATCTTGGTGAGTAACAAATTGCTGTATGAGCAACAAATAATTTTCACAGTCAAGAACACAAATTCGAAAACAATGGATTCGGAAAAGACGTCCACAACTAGAATCATTAAACGGAAATTTCAACGAAAAACTTAGTGACATGTACCTAACCAGAGTGATTTGAAATGTTCTCGAAAGACAGACACATTGACACCCAACTGACCGACCTTGGCTGAATAAAGGCGTATATGGATCGGTGCTGCTACAAGGAGAAAATGTTTCCGTGAATTAAAATTGCACAGCACAATAAATCAAACACTTTTCAGCAGCCATCATTGTTTCCTTGTCACCATTTCGTAATGCGTGTAACGATGACCCAGCATGCACTAGTCTCTTACAGGCATGTACAACTATTAACAGTGCCTGACCCGAGCGCCTTGAAGGTTGAGATGGCTACTGAAAACCCAAAACGACACAAATCCCAGCAGAAGTGATTAAAGCAAGTGGTAGAACAATTCTCTCGTAGATCCACAAAATTATTAATTCTATTCGGAATAAGGAAGAACTGTCTGAGGAGTGGAAGGAGGCGATCAGTGTACCTATTTATAAAAAGGGCGATAAAACATAATGTGGTAATTATATGTGCATATCACTTTTGCCTACCACTTACAAAATTTTATCCAACATCCTGCTGTCAAGGTTAATTCCATATGCAGTGGAAATTACTGGGGAAAATCAACGTGGATTTCGACGCAACAGATCAACTACTGATCATATAAACTGCATTTGTCAAATGCTTGAAGGGGGGGGGGGGATGAGAATTCAAAGAAGCAGTGCATCAACTCTTTACAGACTTCAATAAATCTTATGATTCAGTTACGAGGGAGGTCTTGTATAACACTGTCATTCAGTTTGGTACCCCCATGAAACTGGCAAGGCTAATAAAAATGTTCCTGAAATAAACCTTCAACACAGTTCGGGTAGGCAAGCATTTTTCTAACATGTTCCGTATTAGGAATTTTTTCAAACAAGGAGATGCTCTTTCGCCATTGTTCTTCAATTTTGCTTTAAAGTATGCTATTAGGAGGAATCAGACAAAGCAGGATGGCTTGAAATTAAATGGTACACATCAGTTTTTGACTTATGCACATGATGTTAATATGTTCGGTGGAAGCTACACACTATAAAGAAAAACACAGAAGCTTAGTTAGTCTGTGGTAAGCATATTGGTTTAGAAGTGAATGTTGATAAAACTAAGTACATGGTCATGTCTCGAGATCAGAATGCAGGGCGAAGTCATAATATAAAGATTGATAATAGCTCGTTAGAGAGGGTGGAAGAGTTCAAATATTTGGAAACAATATATCAAAATTTTATTCAGGAAGATATTAAGAGCAGATTGAAGTCAGGGAATGCTTGCTGTAATTCAGTGCGGAATATTTTATCATCCGGTTTGCTATCCAAAAGTTTAATGATAAAGATATTCAGTACTATAATTATGTCAGTTGTTCTGGATGTTAAAACGTGGTCGCTCACACTGAGGAAGGAACGTAGGCTGAGGTTGCTTGAGAATAGGGTGAAGAGGTAACAGGGGAATTGAGAAGACTACCATAATGAGGAACTTAATGATGTGTATTCCTCAACCAATATCGTTCGGGTAATCAAATCGAGAACGAAATGGGCGGGGTATGTGTTATGTGTGGGGGAGAGTAAATGTGCATACAGAGTTTTGTTGCGGAAAACTGATGGAAAGAAATCACAGGGAAGACCCAGGCGTAGGTGGGATGATAATATTAATATGGATCTTCAGGAAGTAGGGTGTGGGGGTATGGACTGGATCGATCTGGCTCAGGAAACGAACAGGTGGCGGACACTTCTGAATGCGGTAATGAAACTTTGGGTTCCAAAAAATGCGGGAAATTTCTTAACAAGCTGAGAACCGATTAGCTTATGAAGAAAGAATCTGCTCCATGGAGTAAGCAAGAAAGTAAGTAAGTACAAGTGTCAGAACACTCTACCATGTTATGTGCTTGGAATTACAAAGGAACTACAGAAAATTTTGACGAGAAATGACACATCAAGAAACTCGTATGTTTTATTATTTTCATGCTCCACAGGAAATAAAATAATCTACTTCAATTAGCGGTCTAGAAAAATACCACAGCAGTTTTTGCGAAGTGTTGGCATGGAATTCATTATTATTATCATCAAATTACACCGTGACAAAATAATCTTCTTTGCTGTTTTGAAATGTAAGATACTTTGCGGTGGCTTCTATAGGACGAAACAGACTTCCGTTTTTGATGGAATATCTCAAAGTGCATCAAGAAAGAAATGGAAGTCTTGCAAAATAAATGCGTTTAAACACAAGCCTGGTCTACTCTGTCACTATACATTCCAAACACCGTCCCTCTTGTGCGGTTTGCACCAATTACAAATAACCGCGAAGAAACAAATTTTATATATATATATACATATATCCACACATGTATCGTATCATATCACATCAGCAGCGGTCAGTGAGATGGAACATTCGATATTCTAGTACTCGTTCTACTTCGGTACGGAATTACATATGAGAAAGTAAAACACAAGGGCTAAAGAGTAGCACGAAATAATCTGTACGTCGAAATATGATATTCAAGGTTTTCACAGCGGTCAGTACAAAGTGTTAGATCGTCATGAATATAGCACTGTGGGCTTTGGAAGATACATAACAACGATGAGGAGAAACGTTCGTAGTCAAGAAACATGAAAATTGTTCCATTCTGAAAGACACAAAAATTCCTAGCTGAAAAGTTTTTAAAGGAAGAAATCACTCTTCTACCCTAAAGATGGAGGCAGCAAGTTCTTACAACACTTCTATTTTTCTCTACCAAAATGCGCGGTAACATCTTAGACTTCAGTAATTTTGATTCTGATTTCTCACTGATGACACTATAACAAAACAAAAGGTGTCACGCTAAGCAATAATCGCTAATTCGGATAATTTTTGTCTTGACTCCACCTTTAAAAATTTTTGTATTGGTATGGTCCAGCGACTGGAGGCTGGCTCTTTCTAAGGGACGTAACTGAGTAGGTCCCTTATACATGCGACAGTTAACGAAATTTAGCTTGGAAAACCCGAAAGCAAATAGACATATCAAAATGTAACGGCCATCTTTATTGTAAGACACCGGCGGTCATTGGTTCACTTTGATCGGTAAATACAATACAGTGTCTTCAACATTTAATTCGCACTTCTGCGAGAAGTCTTCGAATTATGAGGGACTTACTTACTTACTTACTCAATGGTGCAGTGTCCTTCTTGAGCAGCTAACTGGTTTGCGGCTAATCAAGAAATTCCCCGCATTTCACGGAACCCGAAGGTTCATTACCGCACTCACAAGCGTCCGCCACCTGTCTCTATCCTGGGCAAGCCCAATCCAGTCCATATACCCACATCCCACCTCCTGGA
>Ga0123354_10007051_pt1 | contig 16813 bp, 10 predicted proteins | sample TergutLab28metaG_2_FD_97872 | JGI IMG/M metagenome (GOLD analysis project Ga0123354, IMG submission 97872) | Labiotermes labralis P4 segment gut microbial communities from Petit-Saut dam, French Guiana - Lab288 P4 | ecosystem: Host-associated > Arthropoda: Insects > Digestive system > Gut ...
ATACATATACATATAAAGGTAAAGTTACCCCGTTACAGGCCCGGTGTGGCCAGAGGGTGGGTAGAGTTACAGCTCTACTCTTCCACTGCCGCGGCACTAGAAGGGAGTGAGTGGTTAGCAGCACGCCCCGGCCGCACTTTACCCCCGGGAAAGACCTGGTACCCATTTTACAGGAGGCTGAGTGGGCCCCAGGACCGGTCTGGACGGGTGGAAAATCTCGCCTCCACCAGGATTCGATCCCGGACCGTCCAGGCCGTAGTCAGTCGCTATACCGACTGAGCTACCCGGTCCACACACACACACACACACACATATATATATATATGTGTGTGTGTGTGTGTGTGTGTGTTTGTAATATAAGAGAGACCTCTTTCGGGTTTACTATTACTTTCCTTTATACCCATTATTGTGTTGTTTCGCCTGAGAATGGTCTTTGTTGGGGCCGAAACAGGGAGCGCATTTGTGTAGGTAACAATATTTATTGACAATAAATTTGTCATGATTAATTTTAATTGTACAGTAATATGACACAATGCTTGCTCGACAATAACTACACATAAGGCAAAACGCAGGTTAAGCTATAAGTTTAGAAATTCAACATATGTCGAATTCGTGCTTAAGTCAAGTGTGTCAAACCTTTTTATGGCAAAGGGCCACATCCGTCAACATAGGATAGTTCGCGGGCTGCAAGTGTATAACTCACAATAAGTGGCACACCAGAATCGCCGGTATAAGTAAAACCTACCTCACAACGTTAAATGAAACAGTAGTAATACGATAATATATCTGCAGGACTAAAAATCTACACCAACGTAAATAGTTTTCATGAGTGACGCCAGAACTCCTTGTTCATCGCCTACAAAAACTACCTTAACGGAAGACCCATAATCTTCCACGTCTTTCCACACAAAATTTCAGAGCCCTGGCTTTAAGTAGAGCTGCCTAATGGCAGCTTCCACATCGTGAAGTCACATGACCTTCAGCTGGTCTTACTGATGATAAGAAAAAATTTGCAATGTCCATATTTACGGCGCGCGTGGACTGAGGAAAACCATGAAAACCTGACGGCAGTCGGTGCAGGAATGAGGTTCAAACAGGAGACCTCCCGGACATGTCAGATATGGTCCATCTTGAGCCAATCTGGAGGGCAATTTCAGACTATGAAGGTAGCGTGCCTTTGGTAGCATAATGCTTATATCAAGATCCCCTGACATTCGATAATGGGTCAAAATAGTGTTAGAGGGAACAGACGCATACGGAAGCACAGGACGGTTCTCGGGCATGGCTATACCACACGCCTCTCTTTTTTTTATAAGGGAATCAAAGCAGGATCACAAAATAATCTATTTTATGTGGTTTCATGGATTACGTTTTTTACAGAACTATGAAAATCGTTTTGGCATATTATTGGACACCTGGGATGGACGATCGACCCATCAAAGGACAAGACAAACAGAAAAAACAAGTAAATACAATCATTGGGTAAGTGGAATTCGAACTGACGATATCAGAGTTCGAGCGGCTTACAACAGAACAGACCTTAGACCAACAGCCACGATGATGGACACTAATGAATATAGTCCGTCAGTACTGAAAAGTCGGTAATGATCATGGCCATGTAAATATTTCTGTTTCAACGTATCATTATTCACCCAGTCAAGATCGGCCACGTCGCCAGTTTTGTAACTGCTGACCAACACTTCATAAGCAGCGCGTATGTATAATCATGTTCGATCTAAAATGACACATGCGCAACTCCTACGGTCAATTGGCTGTCGAAATGGAACTGGAGGTTAAAGAATTTTTATCTCAGCTGGCAATTTGTTACTTTATGTTCCACAAAAATATTAACCCAACAGCAGACTTATACTTCTTTTTCGAAAAGTTGTGAGACTTAATCATTTCAGGGTCCTAAATTTAGTAACGCCAGTTCTGCTTGCACCTCGGTAACTTCGAGCGACCGCCATGTTCCTATACTGACTGCAGGGAATTAAGAAAAGTACAGCGTTGTGGTTGGCTTAAAAGGCGTAAGACTGAAATGGTTGAAAAGTTAAAATGGACAAATACTCATTTCTACAACCTGTTCTAAAATAATTTTATAATTAAGAGCATTCTTAACGAACCAAATTATACAGTTTTGCCAAAGTCGCGCAACCGGAAAAAAGGCACGTCTAAAGAAATTATTGAAGAGTACTGCCAGGCCACGGCTGTTCGAAATGCATACCGTTTTGTTCGATACATCTCAGATACCGACCAGCTACGGAATTCACAACGGTAGCGTTGTTCCAACTTTATGATTCATAATTGTAACACATTATTACGCACCTGCAACAATGAAATGCACAGCCACATTACCGAAATGCAAGAAAACGAAAGGAACGCATATAGAAACACGATAAAACAGATTTAAAGTGCTTTTCAATCGATTACCGTTCCGTAACAAAACGGCATCACATTTTTCTTGTAGGAAAAACGACTTTGGGAATATCTTCTACTTCCGACTCAATACTTTCATTTCCTCAAAGACTGTAAAAATGGCAATGAACCTTCGTGCACCATAAGAGACGCTAAAATTCTTAAATTAATTCAGCTTCGCAATAATTATTCCGCTTCAAGACATTAATCGTCTTCAGAATTACAATACTTGTATTTCACTAGGCATTTCAATGCAAAATCAATTTCAGTACCGGAAATTGCACCTGTGAGAGTACAATGCCAGTTATTAACACGGCTTGTTTAAATAAGCTGTATATAACTGAAATACTCCAAATATATAACAGAATATCTGGAGAAATAAGGAGTTTTTTAAAAAAAACCTCATACTAGGAAAAGCGTTCTAAATTGACTACACTGAATAACACAGCGGGCAAGATTATGTTTTGAAAGTGTAACTATAGGAATAAGGGAAAGAGAAAAAATACTCATAAAAAAACAGAAGTTGCAAATACGAGGTGCCACAGATCATTGCTTTGAGTAGTTGAAGAGACAGAATAGCAATTGAAAATGGACACTGCAGAACTGAGAACAGAATGACAGGAAAGGTAAAGAAACACAAATTAAACTCGAACTAAGACGGAATGCAACACGGCAGAATAACAAAACTAACATACGACTTATATAAGCTCAAACAACACATGGACGGGTGAAGAAGAAAAAAAGGGGACAAAGGACCGGTACTAAAATTCCTGAGCCTCGGAATTCGACTGTAGCATCCAGTGCTGAAGTTAGAACAATAATGATAATGAAGAGAACAGCCCTTAAACAGCACAACTACTCACTTAATGCATATTCCAACAACCAAAAAAAGGTACCGAAATTGCTCAAGGCAGTCACTGGTATTCACCTCCGACGCCACGTGGTGGTGGCTCCACGAATTAAATAGCCGTCCAGCATCGAAATGAGGATGGACGTAGTTTTATGTACTATAAAAACGATCAAAGTAGCCTACAAACCAAATAAGAAATACAAAAGCAAGAAGTTTAAATGAAAGGATTTTATATAGCCTATATGTAGGAGGCCGTAAGATGCCCTTATACTTGTGTTTAGCTCTTAACCTTTCTCGTTATGTAACAATACATTTCACAGCGGCGTTAGTAACGACATTGGTTTGTGACAAATCTTGTACACATCGCCGGACAGAAGCTGTATTTCCTTCGACAGACATAAATATGTCGATATAATGGTCTGCCAACAGTTAACGATACTTGTTATGTTCAATACACATTTTCGAACAAGACAATCACATGAGCCTTGTGGCTGTAAAAAAGTTAAACTCCAGCTACGCTGCACGGTAGCAAATCTTCTTGTCCAATATGAGCTTCAGGTTTTTTTAATTATTACAGTATCAGAAGTGCGTGTTTTGTCTGCAAATATTCGCCTTTTCATTTTCTTCACTGTAACTTCACCAATAACCTATCCTGGTGGCCGCACGGTCTAAGGCCGCTCGCTTGCTGGGATTGCAGGATTTGAATCCCGCCTGGAACATGGATGTATATCTCTTGTGGGTGTTGTGTGGTGTCAGGGCCGATCCGATCCCTCGTCCAGAGGGGTCGAGAGCGCGTGTGTGTGTCTGAATGTGATCATATGTAACAACAACCCTACGCAACTGGGCTGAGTAGGTATAAAGAGGACATGTAGAAAGAAACAAATTTCGTCAATATTCCAACTCAGATCTCAGGTCCGTAAATACTGTCACTCAGCTAGCTAAATGGAATACAGCCCTTCTCGAACAGTTAATGGTTCCTCAGCTGGTTTGAGAACATAATTGCCTGTTCTGTAACCCAATTTTTTTTGCCGTGTTAATAGGGGAAGAGAAATATTACCGCAACAATACATCTCATTACGCAAATTGTCATCAGCAGCTGTTCTATCATATTGCATCTAAGAGTCCGGGACTCTAAACGGTCCGGTGACAACCAGCAACAGAAAACACGATTTCTGCTCTGTATCCGGCAGCTTTTACGTATCAAACAAACGTTCCGCTGGAACCCTCGGGCTAAATTCCAGGACGACGTTTTAGAGTGACCACGCCAACCTTCTCACACGTGCTTTCCGTCTCACGGCTTCTATTCATGTTGTCGACAACCTCTGATGCTCACTGCTTCACAGATAACAACTGATGGCTACAGAAGCTACAAGGCAACCTGTTTTCGACTCACATCTCCATGTATAAACGAAAACATAATCACGACTTGACCAACAATGACGCACTGTCCACCGCTCCGTGATATTCTCAAAAGCAATGAGACCTCAATTATCAAGCCAGGGAACATTAGATACTCCAGTTAAAGGATTGAAGAAGGAAGGGGGCAGATGAGCAGAGCTACAGGAATGAATACCTGTGTGTGGTCCAGTACACAAGATGCAGGCTATTGCAGTAAGGCGGTAAAAGCCCTTTCCTTTCAAAATGGGTACCCTATCATGTGATGTTCCATTATATCTGCACTGCATGGTGTGGTTGGGACGGGACCACGCCGAATTACCGACAGACACAATACAATTACATCAGCGCTTTCATTCCCATCATCTTTCTAACTCCACACAAACAAGATACTTTCCTCTTCGTTGCTTTAGAAGAGGTAGCGAAATAGAAGAATCATCTAAAATAGGGTGGTCACCTGTCCACTACATTCCTCCGTCACTATTCACTGCACTACTTTAGTTCAGTGATTCCCAAAAACGTGGTTCTTTGTACTGCTGTCATTTAACAGATGGTCTACACAGTACTGCAGGAAGCTTTCTGATTCGCTTCTACCAAGAATTAATTGCACGAACGCTTGGCAGTAAAAACAGAAGACACGTTAAACAAAAGTCAACGAACATATCATTACTAATGCTTTGGAGTCTACAGGGTTTCTGATAAGGGCCACTGCAATCAACTTTCTCAAGTGTCAGACTTTACTTCTCGGAATGAGAAAAAAACACTACACAGAGCGATTCCTCTCTCTCTCTCTCTCTCATGTACGTGCTGAGTATAGCCCGCGACAATTAACGTTGGTCAAAGACAAGACAAGTCAAGAAACACACATCCATTATCCGAAAAAACAACCCCCCCCCCAAACGGCATACTGTCAATAACACATCAGATCCAAACTACACATATATCTTCGGATACATGCGATTTCTGTGTGCGGGAGATTGGCATAGGATATTTCGGATGTGTTTATATTTACCATGCACTCGTACAAGCCCTGGTTATTTGACATTACAACTCTTTACTACTAACTGCGCAGACTGATACGGAAATGCAACTACCCTATGCATTTATCGTTATATTTACTGTATCACTTACAAATCGCATAAGAAGCAAGGCGTATATTAAGTAACAATTTCGGATTTCCTCCAAAAATTCTTGAATTGTAAAAGAACTTGCACCAAAATCAACGATACTAATACACTAACAAAAAATCTAAGCGTAACACTGTTACCATTTCCATGGGTTTAGTGCGTATTAATAATTAAGAATCTTATAGGCGTTTCTTTCGATGCACATATGTGAATATTATTTATGTAAACTCTACATGTGTATAACGTATGAATAATTCACGCAGTTGAAAAATTTAGAACCTTGTACTCTGTGTTACAATGCAACGTAGTCTTATAAGCGGGCTAACTGTCACAGTTTCAGATAAAGCCGTTGCTTCCATATTACAGGACCAAAGATGAAGATGGCAAATTACTATCATGAGTTGGTATCACATAACAAACCTACACGGCGTCATAAAGCATAGTACGACAATCCAGTAGCCATTTTCCTGTTAAGCATGAGACTTGAAGGAATGTTATCATAAAGCGGTCCTGTCATATAATGCGTCAGGAGTTTTAGATTCTATGGAGAAAAGGCGTTAGGCGTGGTTCGGTCACGAGTGCGTATAATTTAATGCAACAAGATACTGCTGATAGAAGCCTACGCATATGGCAAAGCACTGGTATTTCACTAGCAGACCTACTGCCGTGCTGTTGTGATGATGACCAGAAACTATCCACCACATTGATATGGTTTCTGTTCTCACGACTCTATATACAAGATCTGGCATTGAACCTACAAATACGCTTATGTCAGGTATCTCACGATTATTCCAAACTCCCATCAAACGTACTCACAACAAACCATATAGCGTCGTTCCCGAAACATCCTCAATCTTATAGTTATTAAAAAGGATTATTAACTCCCACAACAAAATTATTCCTGTAAGATCTGTGATGTTTACAGCGGTGTTAGTACCGAGCTGTACCAGAGATTCACAGGAACGTACTGCTTCCGTGTACAAGGTTTACTTTCTTAACATGGAGGCATTATATTCCTCCGAAACTCTGGTACCCCCCTAATTAGACCACAACACCGTGCCGAAAAGTAGAGGAACATAACGCGATATTGATCGCCTTTCACGCCCCCCTCTTGTAGACCGACGAGGCACTCCTTATGACACCGTCGACGACATTTCTTCAGGCACAGCTGTATGTTGTACAAAAGTACTGCATGTGAACATTTCCATTTCTCACTCGCACTGACCACCTGCTCTGAAAACGATACGAGTGGGCAACCACCTCACATTTCAGAGCTCAGATGAAGAGAAAAGAATGGGCGGGCATATCCGTTTACGTCCACGACCAGCAGCAAGTATTGGTCCACTGCTCATAACTAGTGAATGAGCATAATGCAGGTGCATCAGACATTTTCTTCGGGTGGCAGAAGATTGTTTGAAATAAAGTTGACTAAATGTAATGAGAAATCCTTCGAACAATGCACTAAACTAATATAACATTTCCTATCAAGCAGTGTAGCCTTAGTGTAATGACATTCTTAAGATAATTACAAGAACTAAAATAATATAACAGCTTTTAGGCGCGTTCGCGAAATTGCGAAAAGCGACTATTAGCTTCGTCATGTCTGTCCGACCGTTCGTCCGCATGGAAAACTCGGCTCCCACTGAAGAGATTTTCACGAAATTTGACATTTGAGTATTTTTCGAAAATCTGTCGAGGAAAAGCAAGGCTCATTAAAATACGACAAGAATAACGGGTACTTTACATGAACACCGATATACATTTATGATCATATCTCGCCCATTTCATCTTAGAATGAGACATGCTGTAGACAAAATTTGTAAAGAAAATCAAAACACACAATTTGTGTTCAATATTTTTTTTTTCGGAAATCGTGTCGTTTATGAGATAACGGGGAAAAGTATTGGAGAGCCGGACAAGCCACCTATGACATACGACGCATGTGCATTGCATGTTAGGTAACTAAGGCTACAGACACACACTCAGAATATGTAATACTTATTGCTTTCCACTGCCGCAATGGTTGCAAGAAAATGCCTCAATGTTACGTTATACGTACGTAATTGCCTGTCTTGTTTATCAAGCAATGTAGCCTTCGGTTAGTGAGATTAATTATTTGTTTTACCACAATTTGTCCACACCTGTACCACATATCATTCTTTCTTGTCTCTGTAATTAACTTTGGAAACAAATTTCAACCTAGAAATTTTACCTCTTTCATATTTATTAATCAAATAAACAGCAACGGGACTTCTTTTATTGGTGACTTGGTGACTGCAGCAGGCAAATTAACACTTCGTAACTTAATGTAAATCATATCTTGATATTCTTTTAACATCCTTATAAATAAATTGATGTCGTGATGCAGATGGTAAAAGTATTTCGACAAGTGTGAGTGCAAAGACGCAGGCGTTCGTTGTCAGCTGCAGACTGCTGCTGTTTCGTGTACTATATAGTTGTAGTTGTCTCAGTGTATTAAATAATACAACTTCCTGAATAATAATAATAATAATAATAATAAATGTACATCTGTCAATATCTACAGACTGAATGATCGTGCCGTGCGTCCTGAAATATCGCGTTCTATTCCCTGAGTGAAGAACCACCCTTCCCATCATACTGACAAAATATCCAGTTACTTAAAAATTAGGCCTATGGTGCCCAGACCGGGACATGAAGTGGTGAGGTCAGAACACTGACGACACGGTGCATGAACAGGTGAAGGGCCAGCTGATCCTCTGACGTATCTGCATACCGCTCTTAGAATAATAAGAATGACAGCTACGAACTATGGGTGGAGAGTTAGAAACACGATAATCGAACCTAAATGGCTAAACATGTTGGTGGATAGGGGTGAAAACAAAGTTACTTCATTCAAGCTGACCAAGTACGATTTTGCAGCCGCGTACCTGAACACCTCGTGTAGTCGTTTTTTATTGGCGGGGATGCAAACATAGAAGAACAGCCGTGTACGAAAACGGATACACATCTCGACTGCCTTGAGCGCTACCTGTACCTCGTGGAAGGAAAAGGTATGATTTTGTAACCTACGACTGGCTGAGGCCGAAAACAGACACACCCTGTATGGGCAGATTCGCTGTAAGGGAGCTCGTATTTCCTTTTGCTCGGGAGTAGGATGCTTCGAATATAATGACGCTGGCTCAGACTAACAGATTTGGTCTATACAGCGTGAAATGAGATTGGAGTGTGATCATAAGCTGTGATTAAGTAAAGACAAGCAAACTATATTCTGAGCTAGAGTGATTAAACAATTCCACACAGGGACCAGCACATGTGAACACAAGCCAGGGAAGACTGTCACGTAAGTAGTCCGGAGGGAGTAGGATCAACCACAACGTCAGTCGAGATAGGTGGGACTCAGTAAAGATCTAAACTAAGGAACTCCACAATACAAATGGCGTTTCCTGTGTACCAACGTACTGCGTACCATTGGCATACGTTTATTAGGCCTATAATTCCTCAAGCAACATCACTGAAATACAGTTTCTTGAGAACACATTTTATGTTACTGTGGACAGAAGCATAGTTATTCACACCCTCGTCTGACAAACAAATTTTATTACGTGGCGAAGCACGATTCCTGGCAAATACTGTTTAGTTATTCTAATGCAACTTAACAGCCTCGCCCGCATATCACACACCGTAATAATAATAATAATATAAACACAATTTAACTAGAGAGCGTTTCGTTTATCTCCCCACCACAACAAAAAATTTCACATCACTGACACAACGACTGCAAGTCTATTAGTAAATTAACGTAACATCACACCATCTGAAGCATTATGGTGTAAATGTGATGTAAACAGGCCGTGGTGAAACGTCTCCGCCAAACAAATAGCTGTTACATAATGTATGGCTGGCATAATTAACTTAAAAGCAAAGGTGAAGGAATTAAAAATACAAGGTGACACATCAGATATATCTAAAGTACAGTGAAATCTTGTCGACGTTGGAAATCGCGGAATTTGCGAACTGCGGTCAATTTTAAAATGGGTGAACGGCTGAATCCGCCCACAACATTCCTAGTTAAGGTAAAAGGTAAAGTTCACCTTAGAACAGGCCACGAAAGCCCAGCGAGGGAGTAGAGGTATAGCTCTACTCTTTCACCTCGGCGCTAGATGGGGTGGGTGGTCAACGCCACGCACCGGCCGCTTTACCCCCGGCAAAGACCTGGTACCCATTGTACAAGAGACTGGGTGGGCCCCAGGGCCGGTCTGGGGGGTGCGGAAAATCTCTCCCCCACAGGGATTCCATCCCCGGACCGCCCAGCCTGTAGCGAGTCGCTATACCGACTACGCGATCCCGGTCCACCCACAACATTCCTAGACAACGAATATTTGACTCCGTGAGGTCTACGTGTAGTTCTACAACACGTCAGAATTAATTTTTATTTCCCGCGCAGACATCATGTTTGGGAGGCCAGATGAATTAACAGCAAAACAGTCCGCTTTAAGATGTGGAGATACAATGAAATACAAGGCGAGATCTGAGGTGCCGACAGTGGTGTTGATAATGTTTCAAGTCTTCACCAACGTTACTCTTGAGCCTGTAGATGGTTTCAAGCTTTCTTGAGCCCGAAGATGGCTACACTACGCTCCTCTGACAAGTCGGTAAATAATTACCAGTCGACGCGGCGTAACATCGTTGTAGGTTCCAACCTTCAGTGAAACACCTTATTTATGGAATTAGGTTCACGTTTTGACAGAAACCAATACTCTTATGACGGCATTCATAATGACAGAGTCGCACAATATTTTTCCTTGTAATTTGCCAATATTCACCACACCGATAAATATCTCAAACGAACATTGCTGAGCTTAACCAAAACCAAACTTAAAGTTAAGCAGGATTTCTTACGTCACAAGCTCTTGAGTTACAAAAGTAGATATAAAGTTCTTCACCCAAATTAGGACTTTGTCCTACACTATCTCCTGCAGACTTCACAGGTACCAACAGTACCCGACAAACAACACTCTAAGATACAATAAGAAACAAATACTAGAAGAAAATATCTATAAAAGTGATTACCAAGCTTATAAAGACCACCAGATACGCGATTTTGTATCTTCGAAAGGGAAAATAACAGAACTAATATGCCAGTGCGTATGTTGCAACACTGGTGTTTACGGGACCTAAATACCAGTCTTGAGATTCTAATTAACTTTTAGTGACAGTCCCAGTCGCAACATAGTACTTCTTAAATTATGTCAGTAATAATTTTAACTTTAATTAATCTTTAAGTAAGTTTATTCTCTGGGCTTCAGTAATTATCGTCTTTAAACACAGGCACAGTTTCAACTCGAACATAATTTCAGAACGCCATCACAAGGCAGTAACTATGTTCGGACGCATGATGATGGTACGACTCTACACTAACATGTAGCATTGCATAAATACAGACCCTATACTGATAATAACGTTGTAAGCTTATTGAAATGTACAGTGGCATTCGGTGGGGACCGCGGTAGCACAGTGGTTAAGGTGCTGTTCTACAAATCGGAAGGTCGCTGGTTCGATTCCAGATAGTGTCATTGGAATCTTCCATTGACACAATCCTTCCGATCGCACTATAGACCTGGGGTCGACTCAGCCTCTAAAAGAAATGAGTACCAGGAGCATTTCCTGGCGGTAAAGGCGGCCGGTGCGTAGGGCTGACAACCTTCCACCATCCTGTGCCGTTGTCATGAAATCTGGGAACCTTAACTTCCTGGAACCCTCTGGGCCACTCCAGGCCTGTAACGGGAATGATTTACCCTTTTTTTTTACATTGGCATTCGATACAGTTCTGTTTCTTGCACGCGGCCGATGCCTAGGGCTGACGACCTTACCACCTTCATGTGCCAACTGTATAGAAATTCTGGAATCCTCAACCTCCTGGAGCCCTGTCCAGGCCTGTACAGGGAATGCTTTACATTTACACTACCAGTAGGAGCTACATACATAAGACACAAACTGAAAATACACGTATATTATTCACAGAATACTGAAGTGCATGTTGATCACTGTGCACAGTTGTTTACAAAGAAGGCAACAAGACAAAAAGTTGTTGCTGTAGCAAAGCAGTTTACAGACCTTCAATACCGCGTATACCAGTGACCCAAGCGGTTAATATACGTACCACCTGGTCTAAAGATTAAAAGTTACAGATTTTGTCCATCACATTTCTGTGTTTCGCACGGTTCTCAGATTAACGGCATACAATTCCCAAAACACCGTTAACTAACGCGTTTCGGTAATGGAGATCCATTATACTTTCTGTGGGGTTGAAATTAGAATTAAATTTTTAAATATCATTTAGAAGCATACCAGGCTTTTGAGGATTAAAAGAAGTTTAAACAGATTTTGTAAGGACATTTACATCCTTCGTTGTGGAATAAGACAGCCAGGTTCATGCGAGAGTTTCGGCCTTCGCAGGCGTGTATCTGAGTTTCCCGTTCTTCTTTGATGAGATGTCGCGTCACGCAACAGAACAAGACAGGCAGTTTATGTATAACGTAACACTGAGGCGCGTTCGTGCAACCATTGTTGCAGTGGAAAAGCAATACGTATTACACAACCTGTGTGTGTGTGTGTGTGTGTGTGTGTTTGTAGCCTTAGATATCCAGCATGCAATGCGCATGTGCCACATTGTCATCCGTGGCCTGCCCCGCTCTACAAGCGTTTTCCACTTTATCTCATAACCGACACGATTTTCGAAAAAAAATTAATTGAACATAAAATGTGTGTTTTGAGTTTCTCTACAACGTTTATCTGAAACATTTTTCATTCCAAGAAGACTTAACTAAGCGAGATAACAAAAATGTAAATGAAACTTCATGTAAAGTACCCTTTATTCTTGTCCGATTTTAATGAAACCTGAACTTTATCGACAGATTTTCGAAAACATTCAAACATGAAAGTTCATGAAAATTCATCCAGTGGGAGCCGAGTTGTTCCACGCGGACGGACAGACGGACAGACGGACGAATGGATAGACACGACAAAGCAAATAGTCGTTTTTGGCAATTTTGCGAACGCGCCTACAAACGGAATCCTCAGGTTGGTTCACGTTCGATTATTACAAACATTTACACAAGCGAACAAATAAGCAACACCCACAAGTCGCGGCATGAGACTATAAATACTGACGATATATCCCACCAAATTATTATGCAGCCTCGGAGTGCACATATAACATATCTCTCGAGCATGAACTATGTATCACGCTTTCAGGAGCCATATCTGCAAACGCATGAATAGCACTTCAGGCGTGACCTCGGTACAAACATCGGGGCACGAACTAAAGTCATCTATGTGTTGTGGGAACATAAAACCCACGCAACTAAAGATACATATATAAAGATGTGACTACGCATTAGTAAAGCCGTTTCTTGAAAAACATTAGACACGCTAATGGCGAGCAGGGGGGAGAACGTTTTAAGTTTCACATAGAATATGTGATCTTTTCTGAGCACCGTTTGAAACATGGCAATAAAACAGATCTAGGTGTCACACTGATCGATAGGTCTATTATTTACTTTTGTATCGCGTGGTGTTACTTAATTAAAGGCAAAAACATTGAGTCTCTTTTTATCCATGGCTGACTAAGCAAAGAACGGCGTGTCCACTAAGTGCAACAGGATGTAAATGTGCGGTGAATGGTCTTCAACGGGAAACAGGCAGCACAGGCCCATCCCACAGTCCCTGCATTATTTTCTCAGTATTCAGAGCCATTCAGACGGTAAGAACTGCGTACTCTGCCACAACTTCTGAACCCATATTACCCAGTTACACTGTACAATATTATTCGTTTGATGTAGGCTTGACACACCTAACGGTCTGCTAGGTCAGTTTTCTGGGCATTAGCACACTGAAGGCGTACTACTTTCATATTTGATGTAGCATCCAATGATATGAAGCCCCAGATATTTAATACTAATACAGCAGTGGACCACTTCGGTGGTCTGTAGTGACAGGTACTGAATAATGACATGTGTTCCTCCGCAACTACAAGAACAGCAGACTTGCCATGTTACATGTTACGTTTACATGATGGAAATGCTACCTCTCCACCTCTCGGCTGACACTGACAGAACATGCAACAGATGCGTATTCAGGTTGCCTCGCATCGTCATACTCTGTAGTGAGAATTATATAGATTACAGGCAGCATACTGAGATTTAAAGGGGCTCTTTATGTCTTGATCATTATCAGAGTTGCAACTCTTTAGCACATTCACTGCAACATGTCCATACAATCACTTCATAATTGGAAACATATCTGACAGACTCCTTGTTACATCTAAGGAAACAATACAATTGCAGTCTACTACAAGCCCACGTTTGGGCTTCACTACTGTCCATGCAACATCTACCTGCTTTTCTCAATATTTCATTTCCTACCACAGATACAAACGCCAACTTAAACTACTTGTGGCGAACGGAAAGGGTGAGAGGTCCAGGTGCACAGCTAAGCTGAAACAAAAATGGCGGTACGTACTCCTTCGACAGGATCTTCAACGGTATGGGCTCTGGTGAAGAAGTAGGTGTTGCAGACAGGATGATACTTAGAGCACCTACGTACATGATGTTATGATTATCAATATCATCCCTGGAGTACACAGACTGAACAGATGTGATTTATCGTAGTAGGCGACTGCGTGGTGATACAGTTCGGAACTCCGCTTTTCGGCCACAGAAGCAGGGGAAATGTGCAGGCAATTTGCGGTACGATGCGCGGACTATCACCACTGGAAACAGTGGACACGGTGAAGCACAATGAAAACATTTCTTGCAAGAGGCGGTATGAGAACACAGTGGTCTAATAGCACTAGCTAGTAAAGTGCACTGTACCCGTCAGAACAGTAGCGTGTTAAGAAATTACTTCCACAGACGCAGAGCTGAGTCCCGGACAGTGTCTGTACATAAACCCTCGGCAATGCAAGAAAGATAACCGCCCCTAGTAAAAGACGTACAGTGACTGACTGACCTGAAATGGGTGAACTCCTGTCCCCGTCACATAAATAGTGTGTACGATTGAAATGAAATTTGTAAACAAAAAGTGTCTTCGACTTCTATGGCTACTCAGGCAACAGAGAGGTCCTTCTGTCGTTGGTTGACCAGTCTTTCCTAGAGAACATGCACAGCATTCACTGGTTAAAAATAATTAAAACGTCCCTAGGTATAAAGCGCCTTCAGCGACAGACGCAGAAATAATCAGCTGCGGTTTCGATTAACACACTCTAAATTTAAGGTCCAAAAGTTATCAAAATCAAATTTTGGGTTCGTCTAAGCGTACTGCCCAAATGGCCTCGTTTTGCAGAACGAATACCACAACTGTTACAATTTTGAACACAAACAAGTGAGGCTTAAAAACTTACTGGGATTTTTAACAGTTTAGAGTAAAGACTCGCCCACAGTAAATATTTATCATAGACAATTTCAAATCTCATCCCCCTTTTCGCCTACGTACTGCCAGAATTATCGATAGTTGAAGCATATTATGTAGTAGAAAGGTAGTAGGCTATGCGTAGATGCGTAGACAAGCAGCCGTACTGTGAAATTATGTGGTACGGCTTGGTCCGACTTGTCGAAATGAACGTCCGACTCTTCTTCCTGAAAGGGCGCTTACAAATCGAAAAAATCACTACAGACTCATAGACAGTGCAATGGAACGAGGGAAACTACTTTAATCTTATGCACTTCCATTCTCCGAACACTCACGATACGCTTTATATTCAGTTCAAGTGTCATAAATGAAAAGAATCTGTCTTTTTTTAAGCTTTCTTAAACATGCTGGTGGAAACTGCCTCGCAACACCCCGTACATAACATTAAGCTACAGCAAAGTAATTATTTTTCACCGACATAAAATAAGATTCAGATCCTTATTCTGTGTTATAAACTAAAAGTTTCGAATAAATGAACACAATAAACCAAAATACGTTACGAGTGGACGCTCTTCAATTGTAAGCAGTTACTTACTGATCATTTACGTATGCTAGTTACCACTAGCTAGGGGACAGAGACGCCTGGAAATTGATCCTGAAGGAGGCCAAGGTCCTGCATGGACTGTACAGCCACCGGAGAAGAGAAAAGAACTAACAGTAGATTATAATACAGAGCAGAATATTACATGAATTGCCACAATCGTGTTACCTATGTATGTATGTATGTATGTGTGTATGGGTATATATATATGGTACCCAGAAAGTTTAATTTCATTAACTTTATAAACATACTCAGAATAGTGTACTGAATGTCAATTTACTTTCAAAACAGTGAATGTTCCATTACTTCTAACGGAAAGCCATATGCTTATGAGCAAATAAGGGGCATTCCGTATTGATACAAAAGGTGTGGGGACCACACGAGGTCTTCGGTGAGGCTCCCCATCACAAAGCCCTAAAAACGTACGAGAACTCTTATTAAAACAGAATACAAGGAACTTTCCGATCAATGTCACAATCTGCACTGTCAACGGAATTTAACGCATCTATTTGTAGTTATATAGGCTATTAAACAGGAACCGCTTTTACATAAAAGCCGTAGAATTTAAGAATGAAATGCATATTTTATCCGGTTTTCAGGCTGTAGTACATGTCATTAGCAAGCTCCAAGCATGCCAGAAGGGACTGAAATTGATTGGGTAAATTAGCGTCTGGACTAAATTGATTATGTTAATTTACTAGGCGAAAACAGGCATAAGTACGGTAAAGTGCACCCTTGTACAGGCATTGAGGCTCTGTACAGGCCATACGGCCCATAGGGGGAGTAGAGGTATAGCTCTACTCTTTCTTAACCACGACATTAGAAGGGGGTGGTGTCAGCGTCACGCCCCAGCCGCTCTTTACCCCCGGGAAAGACCCGGTACCCATTGTACAGTAGGCTGTGTGGGCCCCACGGCCGGTCTGGACAGGTGCTGAAAATCTCGCCCCCAACGGGATTCGATCCCCGGACCGTCCAGCCCGTAGCGCAGTCGCTATACCGACTGCGCTAACCGGACCACGAAAACAGGCATACTAT
>Ga0123354_10007052_pt1 | contig 16813 bp, 8 predicted proteins | sample TergutLab28metaG_2_FD_97872 | JGI IMG/M metagenome (GOLD analysis project Ga0123354, IMG submission 97872) | Labiotermes labralis P4 segment gut microbial communities from Petit-Saut dam, French Guiana - Lab288 P4 | ecosystem: Host-associated > Arthropoda: Insects > Digestive system > Gut ...
GGTGGTGGTGGTAGTAATAGTAGTAGTAGTGGTAGTGGTATTAATAGTAGTAGTAGTAGTAGTGGAAGTGGTAGTAGTAGTAGTAGTAGTAGTAGTGGTGGTGGTGGTAGTAGTAGTAGTAGTGGTGGTGGTAGTAGTAGTAGTGGTGGTGGTAGTAGTAGTAGTGGTGGTGGTAGTAGTAGTAGTAGTAGTAGTAGTAGTAGTAGTGGTGGTGGTAGTAGTAGTAGTGGTGGTGGTAGTAGTAGTAGTAGTAGTAGTAGTAGTAGTAGTGGAAGTGGTGGTGGTGGTAGTACTAGTAGTAGTAGTGGTAGTTGTATTAATAGTAGTAGTAGTAGTAGTGGAAGTGGTAGTAGTAGTGTAGTAGTAGTAGTGGTGGTGGTGGCAGTAGTAGTAGTAGTAGTAGTAGTAGTAGTAGTGGAAGTGGTGGTGGTGGTAGTACTAGTAGTAGTAGTGGTAGTGGTATTAATAGTAGTAGTAGTAGTAGTGGAAGTGGTAGTAGTAGTAGTAGTAGTAGTAGTGGTGGTGGTGGTAGTACTAGTAGTAGTAGTGGTAGTGGTATTAATAGTAGTAGTAGTGGTAGTGGTATTAATAGTAGTAGTAGTAGTAGTGGAAGTGGTAGTAGTAGTAGTAGTAGTGGTGGTGGTAGTAGTAGTAGTAGTAGTAGTAGTAGCAGCTGTTGTGCAATTATAAAAGCAGTTTTATTTTCATGCCATGTCACACGGTATCCTGTCCATGCACCGGAGAAGCTTTGTTCCTAATTCTTATCGCGTCATACCTTCCTGGGGAAAGAAAGATAAAGTTCACCCTATAACATGTCATGAAGACACAGAGGGGGGGGGATAGATATACAGTTATAGTCCTTCTTATCGCTAACGCAAGATAGGGGTGGGTGGTTAACATCAAGTGCCGGCTGCTTTAACGAAGGGAATGACCCTTTATCCGTTGTGCAGCAGGCTGGGTCAGCCCCAAGCCTGCTTTGGACGGGTACGGAAAATCTCGCCCCACACTGGGATTCGATACCCCTACCATCCAGCTTATAGAAATACACTGGCGATTAAATTAAGTTCTACGTTATTGTTTTTCTCAAGATAAAGCAAAAACAAAATAATACGTTTCAATATTTATATGTTATTATTGACTTAAAATTCCCTAACATTCGATAATGTTTTGAAGTAAGTAAAAATAGAGTGTATCGCCTTCGGGGATAATCAGCACCTACGATAGAGCAGTTTGAGCAGCCACTAAGTTGTGACATCTGTGACCTGATACAGGCTGAAGAAATCTAACGAAAAGGGCCCTGCGCACAATAAAATTATGTACTTCTTGTGGTTACTACATTGATAAAAGATTGATTACTTTGTCGGTTGATGAATAAATTTTTGGCAAGATCCCTGGTTTCCGTTCCTCCTATGGAATACTTTCTCACACTACTGTATTCTTTTCAAAATACAAGTTATCTGATTTCCAAAACAGCAGATGCATCAGGTCACAGGGTCACCCCTGCCACAGCTACGTCATGCGCCCTGCGTTAATGTATTCTGGGATGCGGTTCGTATTTTGCAGTCTGGTAAATACGAATCCATTGTTATCTTGGAGCACAATGAGTCATTGGCAAAGCATTGTCAGCTGAGTGTCTTTACTGTAGTAACAATTAATGGGCAGCAGAATAGCCGGCCACTGGCCGTCAGCATCTGGGAACAGCGTGACTGAGGTTACGAACTGCGCACTAATAGACGAAACGTGTTGCAGCTGTCATAACGCCTCGTCTTTGCGCGCCCTCAATACAAGCGTACCTAAATAATGCACAGCAATCTGCCAGTGTTTATTTAAGGATAATGCAACGCTTGGAAATCTGTAGTTCCTCTACACGAAATTGAAAAATTAAGTTCCTACCTCTCCCAAAACTGCTTGTTTGTTCATTACAAAGGCCAGCCGGTTAATTCTCTTACCGAAATAACATTTATTTATTCTGGAATCATATGAAATATATAGATATATTCTGTGTGATAAGCAGAGCTTCTGAATGCTAAAGTAAGGAATAAAACTAACAACGGCTAAACTGGAAAGATTAAAACAAAAAAATATATAGTTGATCGTCGAATGAAGAAAAAAATGTCAGAAAGTTTTCGCCATTTACTGCAGTATAATAGCTCACAATTTGCGTCGACCTACTGAAAGAACACACGAAACAGCTCAGGTAGGTCACACTATCCCCGAAGAGAAAGTAAAGGAAAGAGCGCTCTTGTACAGGCACTACGGCTCTGTACAGGCCGTACGGCCCATAGGGGGAGTAAAGGTATAACTCTACACTTTCTTGACCACGGCACTATAAGGGTTGAGGGGGCAGCGTCATGCCCCGGCCGCTCTTTATTCCCACGAAAGATCCGGTACCTATTGTACAGGAGGCTGAGTGGACCCGAGAACCGGTCTAGATAGGTGCGAAAAATTTCCAATCCAGCTAGCCGTCCGTTTACCTATTTCATATAGGATATTCGTCTGTTCCTTGACTCTAAGTAACACTTCATTTCTCACATGATCAGTCCAACTGATCTTTTCCATCCTTCTCCAGCACCACGTTTCAAAACTTTGCAGGTGTTTCTGATCTACTGCCCGAAGCGTCTAAGTTTCAGCACCATATAAAGCTGCGCTCCAAATGTAGCACTTCACTATCTTCTTCCTCAATTCCAAGTCCAATGTGCTAGTAAAAAGAGCCCTATTCTTGTTGAATGCAGCTTTAGCCATAGCAATCCTACATTTAATTACACAAGCACATCTTGCATCATTTGTTAAAATGCTACCCAAATATTTAAAAGATTCCACATTCTCTAATTGTTTTTGGTCTGTCATAGTTTTTACTGGAAATGGTTGTCTTGATTACTTTTGTTTTTTCCACATTCATTTCCATTCCATAGCATCCTCCAATTTCAATTAGTTTATCAATCATGACCTGCAGCACCTTTTCTTCCTTAGCCAGTAACACAAGGTTATCTGCATATTTCAGAGATTGAGTGATTTGCCCGCTAATTTTGAAGTCTCCAAACCCTTCCAGAGCTTCCTTGGTAAGACATTCGCTGTACAAGTTGAACAGAATTGGTGACAAACAGCATCGTTGTCTAACTCCTCTTCCAATCTTCACACTTCTTGTCTCCCCTCGGTTCAGTCATACTTTAACACTCTGAGCCATGTACAAGTTGCTAATCAATCTTCTTTCACGCCAGTCAATACAAGTTAAATACAGGAATAGTTTTATTGCATGTTTTGTTGTACGATTGTCGTTCCAGGTTTCGTCGGACTCCTAAATCACTTGTTGCCGTAAGTTACAGAATGCTACAACAGTGTGCCACAGGGCGAAGGGAACGGTTTATACATAAACACTTTACGTCACCTCTTAAACCGACGATGAAAGAAATGTCGTACAATACATATAAACGTAAATTTAAAATAATTTACTGCCTATAAATTAGGCGAGACCGGCGAAACACATAGATATAAAAGTATAGCGACATTAAGGGCATTCCTGGTTTATGTACATACAAAGTTCCTAGAACTCCTGAAACGAAATGAATATGGCGGATTATCATACCAGGCTCTAAGGTACCCTAAATTACCAAAATGTATCCACACCTACCCAAACCTACCCACACCTACTCAAACCTACCCACACCTACTCAAACCTACCCAAACCTACCCACACCTACACAAACCTACCCACACCTACCTAAACCTACCCACACCTACTCAAACCTACCCGTACCTACCCAAACCTACCCAAACTACCCAAACTTACTCACACTTACCAAAACCTACACAAACCTACCCACACTACCCAAACTTACTCACACCTACCCAAACCTACCCACACCTACCCAAACCTACCCAAAACTACCCACACCTACCCAAACATACCCACACCTACCCAAACATACCCACACCTACCCACACCTACCTAAACCTACCCACACCTACCTAAACCTACCCACACATACTCGAACCTACCCGTACTTACCCAAACCTACCCACACCTACCCAAACTTACTCACACCTACCCAAACCTACACAAACCTACCCACACCTACCCAAACTACCCAAACGTACACACACCTACCCAAACTTACCCACATCTACCCAAACCTACCAAAACCTACCCACACCTACCCAAACCTACTCACACCTACCCAAACCTACTCACACCTACCCAAACCAACACAGGCGCTGCCATCACCGAAGTGGCTTTCGGAATTATTTCTATGTACAATGACGGGACTCTCAATAGAGTAGTGAAAACGATAAACCTTATTTTGAACAGTTATCGGTCATTATACTTGTGTTGTAATTTCCAACCATTGAACATACGGTTTAAACCAACGCTCCAACTAGCTTACAGTAGAAAGCAGCTAAAATTATTGTTTCCTGAGCAACATATTATGACAGTAAGACACATTACTAAATGTTTTTTTAGCAGCTAATATAAATCCGATAGTTAAAACTTTGATAGGTTTTCCAATTTTTTAAGTGTAGAACGATATCTCTTAATATGAGGAAAGAATTTATGTAAAAGGCGCCAGACAAGTGAAATACTTTGGAAGGTGCCGGACCCACTAAGTGCGTAATAAGTTAGCAGTTCAGGGCCTTGCTTAAGAAGAAACATTTTGGTTTATACAGGTCACCTAGAGTGGTGAAGGACAGTGACCTCTAGGACCATAATAAGATACTTATGGTGGACGGGAAATGTGTAATGTGAAGACAAGAAATTCGCACAAAATTTTAGTGGCAATGCCTCTCAGGAATACTGCCGTAAGAGACCTCAAAACGAAGACCGTCATTTGCTCAAAAACCGCCAAGAAAACCTCAAAAATAAAAAATTGTAAAAACCGGTTAAATTCGGTGCCGAGCAAAATTACAATTTTTTTTTCAAAACCTTCGTATAATTAGTGTATATTTGTCAGGAAATTCCAAAGTTGCGGCCGTGAAAATGGTTGAGATAAAAATTTTCATTTTGGAAATAATGAAATATTCTTTTAAATAAAAACATATTATCTAACATTTCGGTTACTAAAAAACCTTTACGAATATAAACATACAAATATCAATGACGCATTAAACAATACGTTACGAATTTAAAGATGCTCGTAATAAGGGATCTGAATTTAGTGAAGTAGTTCAAAACTGAAACGACAATTTCTTAGACTTAAACCAAAATTCTTTCTGAAGGCATTTTTACTTGAATTACCCCGCTCAATGCGTGGTCAGCAAACAAACATAGAGGGATTGCTAACACTTTTGAAGGGCAGTTTCAAACCTAAACGTGAAATCCAAATTCGTGTCTGACCTGGTTATGAGATTTTAGCACCATTCACAATAGTAACATTTGTGCATTCTCTAAAAGTGTCAATAAGAAAATATTTTTTTTTACTTTAAACACTAATAAGATTAGGTGAATTTAACCACATTACTATCCCAATGGTTTTCAGAGCATTTCCCGCCACAACTGAGGCGTTTATTGTACTGTTCGACGTTGACTGAAGTCCGTGTACCTTATTATCAGCCATCTCGTCACAGATGTTCATACGCTGTGACAATCTTCGCATTTGTGGGCGTCAGGAGTTTTGCTTTACCGTTGTAAATGGGCGAAGATAATTAGAAAACGAATTCCCCTGGCATAATCACAACGGGCGCACGTCTTTCAGTTACAGAATTGTACGTTATCCAAACTTATTTCCGACTGAACTTTAAAGACCAATATTCATGCATAAAATAGCGACTGGTGGCACAAGTAATTTATTCAAAATGCATAATAATCTTAGAAACCTTTCATGATTAGCAGCACAGTACCCCACCTCATTTTATCCCCCTCATTAGACAAGCAATTTTGTTCGTTCTGATTTTGCCATGATTAATCAAGGAATGTATCTGACATTTCATAATGTCTCTAAAAGTCGCACGAGCAGAGGCAGCAGAAGAGCACAGAGCTGCACAAATTTCTTATTGTATAATACCCACGCCCCAGTAAACTGCTCGGAGATCACAAGTTCTTTCAGCATTTATCTATTTTGCAACTATCTCGACGGCAGTTAATAAGTTACAGAAAGCAAGACAAAAAGCAATTCACTAACGCTTTTTAGTCTCTCGACATGACAGTCATTTTTTATTTACTGTGATATTAGGCTGCTTTAGCAGGAGTAATGATACATAGTTCTGGAACATACGTAAACTTAATTACCATAATGTGGAATGGTTTAGCCCTTGTGGGACTAAGAATAATCTTAACTACATTTAAATTTTCATTTTCTACGGCGCAGTAAACACACTGTGTCTAGGTTGTAAGAGCCCATCAGTTAACACTGTACAGGGAAATAATCCAAGATTTTTCTGACGTGCACACAAGATATAGAAATACATTGTCGACAAAATGTAATATTTTTTATGTGAAACTTGTGGGAATAGTAGTACGTTCAGTAATTACTGGGGGCTGTCATGCAAGGTGACATTGTGGACGATACGCTACACATTGCAAATGGCTTGTAGAGCTCATTATTGTTTTAACAGTTCTTATAGTGTTCACTGTCACAACCATTACAATAAAGTAACTGCAAGGATTGGGCAAACCAATAACCACCGTCAGTTTACAGTGACCACTGGGCTTCCCAGTGCTAACAGGAACGTAGAGTTTTAAAATCGTATTACGTAACGTGGAAATCAGAACAGTTTAATCAACTGCGTTCTGTTTTAGAACAGATTTAAAGTCCGTACAATTTTGCCACCTCGAATTCTGCTCCAATGCTTTACAGCATCTCAGAGATCTGCTCTCGAATCATGCTATACAATAGCTATTTGACTGGTTGGCACATTCGTAGGATATTTAACATCGTTCCATCTTGTATACAAGGTACCCATAGTCAAATGTCAAGGGAGTAAGATTAGCCTATGTAATAATGTGCAAATGCCGAACCCAGAGGCCGTGCGGTCTAAGGCGTGGGTCTGCGGTCGCTCGCTTGCCGGTATTGTGTGTTAGAAGCCCGCCGAAGGCATGGATATCTGTCTTTTGGGACTGTTGTGTATTGTCAAGTAGAAGTCTCTGCGTTAAGTTGATCATTCGTCCAGGTAAGTCCTACCTAATATGGGGCGTCGTCGCGTGTGATCCAAGTACCCCAAGACCACGGTCCACGTTGGGCCGCAACGCCACAGAAAAGAAAATGTCCAATACGACTTAAGAGAAAGCGGTTGTGGCCCCCGTAAATTTTTTTACAGCCAAATGTCTGCCTGTAAAACTACAAAAACCTGTCCAGATTTAGACCTGAAACCAGTTTAAAACTGGAAGTAAAAAAATAAAACTCCCGTTGAGAAAACGAAGCTACGGAATTGCGGATCTTGTCCCGCAGTTCCGAACTGAAGCACGGACAGTTACAGATTTTTTTTAAACATTGTAGTTTTGTTACATCTTCATGCAGCTGTGGGCAACATAAGCTTGTCTTCTGCACCTGGGAGCAGAATTTCAATAGGAACCGCGACCATCGGAATTCGAAACAAAATAATTTGCGATGTTCATGTCCACGCTATATAGTGGTTAGGCACACGGGTCTTAGAAATTTCAACCGTAATTTTTACGTATTTTCAATCCATTTTTGAAGATCTGCCTCAATATTAGGTTCAGATTTAAGGCTATAAATTTTGGTGTTAGCAGATGTAATAATCTCTCATAGCCAACTATATAATTCGTATAATTTCCAGCTAATGTTACAAAAGATGAATAATGATGAAGTCGTTTATTTAAACGTCCGCACGTCAGAACACAAAATTATAGAAGCTTACATTAGTTTCTAGCTAAAGCTACTAGAATAATAAGCCGGACATAGCAGGAGAGATGATGTAAATTTCTTCATTGTAAGGGAATTTTTTTCTTTTCAGAATTTAAGCCAATCCCAAACCAGCCATATTTTGTTTTTTAACACTGTTGAAGCCTTCTTCTGTTCGTAATCTACGTCGAATTGGACCCAGTCCCTAGAGTACATGCATAGTTTCTCCAGATGGTGCCTTGCTTCGTAATAGAAAGATCTCCTGATACAACCACTTGAAATGTAGCAGGATGTGAACCTCTGATAGTTCGGAACTAATCTACAGATATCTTAGGCTTTTAATAGTGTCTTTACCTTGTACATATACAAACATCATGGAAACAAAACAAGATAAGGATTTATACAGCTCCTTCGGGAAAATCAGGCGTACAGTATCACAATGTATAAATTCAGATGCTACTATAAATGTTCTGACAACAAAACGCCATCTTCCCAGTATATATTGTGGTTTCTGATTCAGAGACTGAGGAGATTAATGAGTACAATAATTGATTTAATTCCTCTGACATTCAGGCTTACATTAAACTGAGTTCTGCACTCCATAAATACTGTTTCCAATTAGTGTGATTGTCTAATTTATTTTGCACTAAAAATATGTGAAATATTTGTCCTAACTTTCATTATATATTTCTACATACAATCATGGTAAATAATTTTACTGTTTTATAAATGTAATTTCCAATTACTAAACTCTACTTTCTTCGTCATTTTTAAAGCTCTGTTTCTGCTTCATTTAAGAAACCGAATGTTATTTGCTTCTTTAAAAACTGTACTGTAGTATAATCATTTCCATTCTTATACATTTAAATATCCTTTATGGACAAATTTGTGGTTTCATACATTGAACATTTATTTATATTACCAAAGGCAATAACTAAAATACCAAAATCCACGACTTCTGGAGACACTAACAGCCCCTCAGCTATAAAGCAGTCCCCGTTTGTGATGTGGAAACTGAAGGGTCATAAACATTTTGACAACCACATGTCTGTTCCATGTTCTAAGAGAAATGTATTCAGTCTTCTCTTAATGTATTCATGAAATACCGACGTATCTAGGATATTTAAAAGAAATGCAATAGTCTTGGCAATTGTAACGAAACTTTTCCTATTATTAGAATAATTCTGGACTAATCTGAGCATTTTATCCGGTACGCCAACATTTTTTATTTTTCTATATATATTTAAGTTTAAATTTTATTTGCATTTATAAATTCAAACTTAGGAATTACCAAGACAAGATTTCAAACTTATGAAACAAGAACACCGAAAATGTCTAAGAAATTGTCAGCAGTTCCACTATGATTATTCATTTTGTCTTCAATGAAATATCGATCGGGTTTTTATTCCAAAATTTAAAAACACTTTCCTGGCATATGGAATGGGCTTTTTAGCTCCCCAGTTTAAATATTAAGACATTCGGGTATTGTAAGCAAACAAAACGAACTGAGAAGGAGAGGTTATTTTCCTCCAGTTACGAAATTACAATTCACATCTGTCGGTTTAAGCTTTTGTGGGTACTGTCTGCATGAAAGTTCCAGCGTTAGAGAAATAAGGGCTGAGGTTTGAGTGGGACTGCGCGAACATACTGGCTTTAATTAGCAATCAATTGATCAGAAAAGAGACTGACTTCCAACTGCACTGCCCACTGATGGAAAACATGATTGCAGTGAGATGTCCAAGCAAATAGCAACATGCAGCCCCACTTTGTACAGCGCTTTGTGGCAAGTCACTCTGCCCCTCGACATACAAATGAGACGAAAACTAATCATTCCCTTGGCAGTGTTCAGCCGTCTCTTTAAATGGTTTTGGTGAAAATGTCTCCTCTTACTTTAGCTTCATCCTCCCGTTCCATATGTGCCTTTATTTTCTCCAACAGGCAATGTTTGTGGCCAAAACGAACAATGAATTCGTTGCAATAATAACATCAAAATTATTATTGGTAGAAAAAATATTGTTGTGGTTCCTTCTTCACTGATAACTCGCATAACATTATTTCGTATCATATGGGATATAGTTTAGGTTTACAAAGAAATGTTTATGGACAAAAAATGTATGTAATTTAAAACATAAACAGAACACAGGTTGTTTCAAAATTAACATAAGTATTAAGAAAATCCAGGTAAAAAAAGATAAATCAGAAGTGCAAAAGGCAACGAACTGTTTGAAGACAGAGGCGAATTGAGGTCACGAATCAGAGTTAATCAGTCATTCAGTCGTTTTGGCTTCCAACTCCCCTTGGTGTTCTTGACCAGAAGATAGTGACACGTTTGTAACTTGCTGTTATGCACTCCTGGAGCTCTCTATCCTAGAAGACAGCGGATCAGTCACTTAAGAGAAGGAAGATTTTTCTTTACGAAAGAACGTCCTGTTCTAAGAATGTTCCCAGGGTTTTTCCGTTTTCCTTCTGAAAAGTAGAGCAGAAATGTGAAGAATGACAGATAATATTCAATTAAGTCAGAAAAAGATGAGCGATGTATTAAAGTGAAATGCTAACTTGAGGCAAATAGGAAATTTTATTGATGTATTCTTAGTTCGACATGTTTCGGGTACATACGCCCATCATCAGGAGCATTAGATGTTGAGTTGCAGCATATGGCTTTCTGCACCGAGTTTTTGGAAGGGTGGTGGTCTTGAGAGCTGATGCGTAGGTCGTGTGTACGGTGTGGATGGTGCCGTGCGACGCACACACTTTGGAACTCCAGCGTCAAATGCGCATGCGCCATGTTGTCATCTGTGGCCTGTCCGGGTCTAGTATATTTTTACACATTATCACCTAAAAAGCACGATATTAGAAACGCAATGTGAAATGTGTTTTTTTTATTTTCTTTACAAATTTTGCCTGACACATTTCTCATTCTCAGAAGCAGTGAGCAAGATGTGATCATAAATGTATATTGGTCTTCATGCCAAGTGCTCCTTATTCTTGTCCCATTTTAAAAAACTATAATTTTCTGCACAGATTTTCGAAAAATACTCAAATATAAAATTGTACGAAAGTCCGTCGGGAGGGAGCCGAGTTGTTCCGTGCGGACAAACGGACAGACGGACAGATATGACGAAGCTAGTAGTCGCTTTTCGCAATTTTGCGAACGCGCCTAATAACACGATTCATACCTCACAGAGAACATCCCTGTCGGTTACGAAGAACAAACGTTAATGTTGTCTATACAAATAGTCAATGTTTATTTAAGAATCACGTGACACACATTAGTAAGACTGTGTGGATAAATGGCAGACATTTTTAATATTCAATAGATTAACACTGATCTTTGGATGATTGTTTAGTAAACTGGGTACCACTTATTCATGGTCGTCCTCTCAGCACATTTTAGCTACAAGAGATTCTACATTTCAAAACAAACAATACACAAATTTCTAACTCTTTTAGACTAAGAGTCTAAGATAATAATAGACAAAGCTTTTAACAAGCACAGCTTTCTTTAAGACAGCGAAGGATCTGCGTTCTCTTCAATTAATGTCTCTATAAATTCAGAGCTGTGAAGAGCAGATTACACGAGTACAGCCACAGTTCAATCCAACATTCAAAAGTGCATGTTTAAAAGTATAATATAAGTTGTGTCTGCAGTCCGAAAAGAAAGAAGGGGCCTCAATCTCCTGAAATTTAAGGTAGAAGAATATGCACGTTTCTTTTCATGTCGCTGTCAATCTGCTCACCGAAAGGCGAAGCATATTGACCTGAATTTTATTATGAAAAATAAAACCACTAGCGGATATCAAACACGTCCGAGTACGCAGCAGGGCAATATTTCTTCAGACATCCGCAGCACTCAAGGGAAACTTAAAAAAAAAAGCACAGATCATACAAAATTCTTGAGAGCAATTTATTTGTTTGTTTCGTTACCTTTACTTATTTGATGAAGACATCCTCGCAAACTTGAGTTTACAGCGTCGGGTAATTGGAGAATTGGAGAGATGAATTCGAATGGATTAGAAGGGAAGTGGTCCTTGAAGGTACAGGAGAAGAATACAGGGCCCATAAAGCCTACAATAAGGGTTGGACAATTCTACGAATTAATAATCGGAATACTGCCTCTCGAAGTATAATAAGATGCCACCTTAATTGACTGAAGAGAAGACGTTTCCATTTTGCCTACCGAGTTGGTAAACTCCTTGCCAAACCATCCTTGCGCACAACCTTGGGGCCACTTTATTTGCAAGTGAAAACGGCAGGCCTCAGACGCCGATTACTCGAAACTGAATCGCCAATTCGAGTATCCAAATTAAAATTTCCAGTCTCCGCGTAAAACAAAAGCAACTGAAAAGAAGTGAAGTTTACATATTCATCGTCTCCAAGGTGATTTCGTCTGTATTCCTAATTTAGACCGTAATCAATGATTTTAGATGTTTCACAAATAAACTTGCCTGCAAAACACTCTCTTACAAATAAAGTTCAAATATGAATCTTAATGGCCTTCATCACCACATTATTGACGCCCATGAATGTTAATTACACCAGCAGATCCAATAATAAACGAGGCTTCAGAATATATATTCTACAGATAATACATCCATTTTCGAAATCACGCATTAAGTAAGATTTTTTAACACCCTCCCCTAATTATGGCCACAGTATTAATGGAGACCAGATCTTTACATTAATTTGACTTTGGTTATCAACGTGTTCTATGTCATCATAGCCAACAAAAGTCTTTAGTGAAATGGTAGTACGCTGCATGTTATTGGAAAGCTCCTGACTTCAGGTCTCTGTAGTACGAAACACATTTTGTTCATATTTGACATCAATTTTTCCGATAAATGTTGGAAATGTACCTCAAATCACAACACTACCCCCGCCTTTCACACACACTGTAGCCGTCCAAATCACTACAACGCTAAACTGCCTGACCAGTTCAGTCGCCAAGCATAAACTCCTCCCAGGGGACATAACGTGCTCGCCCTACACAGTCACTTTAGCAGTAGACAGACTCACTTATTTGGCACGGTTTTCCGTGAACAATTCGCTAAGTCTATCAACAGTGATTATTAAATTTTTAATTACAGAACTAGTATCAATTATGAACTGCACTGATAGTTACCACTACCGAGTCGCGAATGTAATTCCTGTTCTTTCTCTAGTGTGACGAGCAGGAGGGCCCTAAACCTAGTGCTTTCCGAACCAAGTTTTTTCTGCTTCTGGACCAATTCCCCTCTCATAAAACAGGTGTCGTCCCCGTGTGCTGTGATCGAACGTGCAAATCAGGCTCGCTGTTGGGATTAGAGGGACAAAAGCCGTCAATAACCCTCAGCTAGGATAGCCGAAATCCTCCTTGGGACAAATAGGCCTTAAACCTTAAAATATCACCTTACTCGTGAGGTCTTACAGCGTTGAGGCCTGTACCTACCAGTGAGGGACTTTAACCTCCATCCCATGCGCCAGTACACAATTCGCTCGAATTCTGATTACTGTACAATTACTACAGCCAAACGCACTTTGCCTACCTGTGATCTGAACTCGAACTACCCTCTAATCACTTTCTATTCGACACTATGCCATTTGAATTTCTCTGAGACATGTTCAATGAAACATACCAGAATTATTCAATAAAAATATGACGTCATTTTAACGTTTTAACACCTGACGTGACCTGACGTTAAATCGGAAGATAACATTGAAATGAATCACGTTCTAACGAAGTGGAAGAGGCAGCGATTACGATTTTTTTTGTGGTTTAGTAATGTTGTATCATGTGTGTTTAATGTAATCTGTTTAGTACTGAATTTGTGGCAGTTTCATGTTATGTCTTTTTGAAGTTAATTTAGCATTCGAGTAAATGAAACTTGATTACATTTATTATTTTTGTTACTACTGTGTAGATCTGCAGAACTACTGGTACTAGAAATACTTAAGAGTTGACTGTGTCTAAGGATACTGTTAATTTGTCGCGTATAACCGCTTTTACAGCATGTGATGGCAATCATATGTAACACATAACAGCACAATGTGGGAAAAATTAAGAGATTTTGATATTCAGCAGGGTGGTGTACATACTTACCACCACCCTTTAAGGGTTTAATGAAGATACTGAATAGAAAGATCATTTTACTTGTAGTTTAATGTGACAGAAGAAAACTTACTGGGGATATTTGCTGATAGAGTGCTTCAGGCAATACGTCATCAGGAGTTTCATATATGAATTCTTAAATCTGCATTATTACGGGTAGGAAATCATAGTCCATTTGTCACGCAATGTAGGGATACGTGCATATCAGCTAGCAGTGAAGTAATCTGAGGGAGAGTTAAGTGAATAAACACAAGTAAACTGATAACGCTAATTTTGAATGCAATTGAATCCATGTCCTTCGGGAAGATTATAGTTTTTCTTCGGTTTACACAAGAATAAATAAATATATATAGTGCAGCGAGCGACCGTTAGCTTCTGGGAAGCGACTTTGCTTCATGGGGCCAGTTTAGCTATGTACACTTTAAACAAAACTCATAAGGAAAGAGGTTATTAACATAACATTTTTTTCATTTCATTTAGCTGTATAAAATCAGTGTCACATGAAATCCTTGTACGATTTGAAAATATGATGTTTCCATTACAATTTTCATAAATGACAAAATATGTAGTTTTAAGTTGTTCATTCCTGCATTCTGGATCAATTTGCTTTTGTTACACCCACAAATGGACCACACCAAACACCTATAAATAGCCAAGACACTAATCCGACATGTTTCCCGAAAAATTACACCATCGTCAGGGAGTGCAGTGTGCCAGTGTTAAAAACATTTGCAAATGGTGTCAATATATTTATACTTCTGCAGTTGGTTTGAACACATGTGTGTACTCGATGGTGGTACAATATTGTCGATACATGTCGGAGTAGTGTCTTGACTACTTATATGTATTTGATGTGGTGTATTTTTTGGTAAAATACAAGAAAATAATTGTTCAATATTCGATCAATATTGGTTGGGCAATTCCAAAAATAATAAAGAGAAATATTTTCACTTACACCCAGTGGGTCACTCTCTAAAATTCAACAGTACTTGTGCAATTGTTAGATAGTGACAGATCTCCCTACAGAATTAGCCCACCAATCACGTCATTTTAATCCTCCTTTCGAGTATGAATTCGGAAACTCAGTGCAGGTCTGGAATTTTTTAAGTGGAAGTTTGACAAAGTGAACGAAATCGGACTGTGAGGTTTAATCACATTATTCGTACCGTGTGTATTGCAACCCTATGACTTTCTGGTACATATGTCGCTTTTGAAGGCTCTGAAGTAATATTTTGCAGCCCTTCATAACCTGAATGAAACAGAATTTTAGAGTGAAAACGAATGTCAATTTCCCGCATTTCTACAATATGATTTAAAGAATTCAGTCACCCATTGCAATGGCAACACTGTTGCATCATATCATATCGTAACAGGACATCTGTACAGAATTGATTATAAAATGCGACATGTTCATTTTAATCGTAAAATTAAACCGCATGTGTATACCTGCAGGCTACAGAAGTGAACCATGTAGAAAAGTGATGACTTGTACACACAATGAGTTGGTGTATTGGTCCATACCTGACGTTAAAACACTGACTTCATTGTAATGTACTTCACGTTACGGTTAGTCCTGCCAATCATGTTCCACAGGCATGGAAATGGTTTGATTACATGCCATAAAGTATTTAAATAGTTTTTTTCTCTCTTCAACGAGGAAAGTAATTCAAATTGTATCATATCTAGACCTATGTATATGGGCTTATATTTTGTCGAACGTAGAAACTGAAACTCAATTTACATAGAAGGTCGTAAAATAGTTTTGTATTTTCCTACCACTAATAACACAAAGGCATCCTGCTACATTTCGGGAAGTGGAAGGGTAGTTGAACACAGGATCTTGAAAGATTAAATAGTGTTGAAGCATACGCAAATTTTTGTTATGTCTGCTGTTGTGTAAAATGAAAGTGACTGATTGTTAAGCGGAACACAGGCTCCTATATGTACTCGGTATAAGAGATGAACCGCTGAAGCCAAGAGTGTGAAACAGAGCGGAGTGCTATTTTGTCACTGCCTGCAGAGAAACTGCACAAAGTTTTATTGCATGATGAGAGGTTTGTGATTCATAAGAAAAAAAAATGTGCGTTGTATATACTGCAGCACATGCACACAACAGCTCATCATAACAACTGAAGTCTCTATTATCCAAGCCTTCGCTAGCTTTTTCTTGTGCTGTCTACTTCGTAGTTATTAAAATACCGCTTTTGGAAGTGAAGATATATATATATATGATTTTGTATACTTGTTTATAATCATCGCGGCTTCGGATCATGTCTGTATCGATTTCACAGCCAACTCCGCTTCGTTTTCATTAGCCCCCTCTTCGATTCTCGGCTAGCAAATCATTCAACCGGGCTGGGAATTTGCTTTGCACCTCATGGAAAATGCTGCGATAGTTTCTTAAAATATGCCACGGCTTAATTAATTTACTTTTTTTTTCAAATCCCGACTCACACTTTACTCTACAAAGCCAATGAAACTGAAGAAGGGTCGTTATATAACTTAGTGTGCAATAACAATTTTTTCAGTAATGTGTTCTGTCTACAGCCAAAGATGAGACAGGATTTAAAAGTATAAAAATTGTTGATATCAAATAAACATGAACCTAATTAAATATTGTAGGTAGCTGTGAGAAAGGGTGGAAAGCTATAAAATTAATTAGAAAACATTTATCTCCATCTCTATTAAAATCCTGAATTGAAGGCACTTGAAAGAACTTCGATTTGAAGAAGTGATTTCATTCCCATTTACATATTACACAATCTAGTTGCAAGTAATACAAACGCACGGCTATCAAAAAAGAAAGTTTTACAGCCATTGGTATTACGTATTGTGTTTCTACATAAGGATGAGCTAAGTGGGACATAAAACACGAGTATCTGAAATAAGCAATTCAAATATAATTTTAATAACAGTAGACTTAACACATGATGGA